>Ga0307511_10003372_pt1 | contig 16440 bp, 11 predicted proteins | sample 13_EM_MG_FD_200266 | JGI IMG/M metagenome (GOLD analysis project Ga0307511, IMG submission 200266) | Populus trichocarpa ectomycorrhiza microbial communities from riparian zone in the Pacific Northwest, United States - 13_EM | ecosystem: Host-associated > Plants > Roots > Unclassified | place... | reverse complement strand
TGATTTCTTATATAAAAAAAGTGTTGTCTCACATCTCCCATGTCCTTATACACCACAATAAAATAGGGTTGTTAAGCTTGCGAACCGTCATCTTTTAGATATCACTAAGACCTTATTGATTAAGTCTTTTGTACCATCTAAATTATGGGTTGAAGCTTTGCTACTATAGTTTATTTAATAAATAAAATGTCATCTCAGGTGTTAAATTTTAATTCCTCGTACTATCATATTTACAATAAATTTCCTAGCTATAATGATTTTCATACTTTTGGTTATGTTTGTTTTGTCTATTTGTCATTCTCATAAACAACACAAACTTTCTACTTAGTCTATTAAATGTATTTTTTTTTTGTTATAGTGTTTCTTATAAAGGTTCTGTTTATTATGATTTGAGCTGTAACAAATTTTATATTTTTAGAAATGTTGTTTTCTTTGGCAATCAATATTTCTTCTCTACTTATGTTGAACCTTTCTTTGTTGCTCCAATTCTTCCTAATTTTAAGGATTTATCATCTTTTTAACGATTCAAGCCACAAAATGTGTATGAAAGATGTTGACCAACTTTACTTTTTCTTAGAGTTGCTCCACTATCTAAGATTGCTCTTAAGACTGCTTATGTGTCTCCTCCTTTTAAGTCTACTTTTTTGTGCTTATTAGAGTATCTCATCCCTCTAATCAGTATGGTTTTTCAATTATTTTGTCCACTATTAATGTTCCATCATATTACTCATAAATTGTTAAGCATGAGTGTTGACAAAAAGCACTGCAGGAGGAACTTCTGGCTCTTCAGGATAACCATACATGGGAAATTATTTCTTGTCCTCCAATTGTTAAGCCCATTAGGTGTAAATAAATGTACTCAATTAAGTTTCTCTCTAATAGAACTCTAGATCAATTTAAAGCATAAATAGTTGCTCTTGAGAATAAACAGGAGTATGGAGTGGACTACAAGGAGACTTTTGCTCCCGTTGTGAAAATGATTACAATGCGTACCATTATTGTCATAGTTACTTCTCAAGGTTGGCCCATTCATCAAATGAACATAAAAAATGCTTTTCTTTATAGTGATCTCAAAAAAATATTTATATGGAACCTCTATTTGGTTTGTTCTTCCCCTTACATCAGTTGTGTGTAACTTGAAAAGGTCATTGTATTGTTTAAAACAGGCTCCCCTAGTATGGTTTAACAAGTTCTAATCTACCTTGCTTCGCTTCTCTTTTATGCAAAGCAAATATCCTGTTATTTCTTTACAAGTCATCTACTAGTTTTTTTCTCCTATTTATTTATATGGATGACATTGTTATTGTGAGAACTGATTCTTTATTGATTAAGAACCTTCAACAACATCTTTAGGATTGTTTTCATATGAAAGACCTTAGTTCATTATACTTTTTCTGGGGAGTTTTTGCATCAACATAAATATACTCAGGATTTGATTTCTTTAGCTGGTCTTTAAGACTCTTCTCCAATAGATACTTCTCTGGAGATGAATGTTAAGTTTTGACATCGAGAGGGGGGTCTTTTTCCTGGTCATACTCTATTTCAATAATTAGTCGCCAGTTTGAATTATTTCAATATTACTCGGCCTTTTGCAGTTCAGTAAGTCAGTCAATTCATGCAATGACATTTGGTAGTTATTTACCACATCATTTGATATTTATTTGGTTCTTTTAGTCCTAGATAGTTTTTACATTTGCCTTATTGCCTTTAGTGATGCTGATTGAGCAGGATATCTTGATACACGTCACTCTGTCACGAGTTGGTGTATGTTTTTTAGTAATTCCTTGATATCTATGAAAAGTAAGAAACATGATTGAGTTTCCAAATCCTTGATTGATCATGAATATAGAGCCATGTTAGTTGCTTGTTCGGAAATTGTTTGGTTCTTATACTACTTCTACTCCTAACAACACGAGTGTTATTCATATTGCTATCAATCTTGTTTTCAGATTTAATTTCAAGCCCAAAGAGAACTATTCAAAAATCAAGACATGGATGAAGGTGGCAATGACACTCATGGTAAATGCAGTCAGAAGTTGTTGGTGGTAAAATCAGAGAGAGGACCTTTGAATTGCGGAAATCAGTCCGAAGAGTCAGATGCTTTTGATGAAGGTGCTGTTTGGGTCATTTTCTGGACAGAAAATGTCGTCAGAAGTAATCTGTTTGCCTGGATTATTTTCAAATCGATTGGCAGATCAGCTTTTATATTGACTCACAATTTACTGAACTTGGAAGACTGGACAGACTAAAAAGTGTAAAAACAAGTAAAGCATTAAAGTGAAAAAAATAAAATTTAGTGTTTTCAGATAACTGTGCTAATAATATTAAACACCATTACCACGATACCAAGTTTTAACATCAACAGCCAACAGCTAGCCTGCATCTTCACTTTCTTCGAACAGCTTCACCACGCGATCCTAGTACAGGCAACCAAAACGTATGCAAAACTGTTTGGGATCGAGATCAAATAGAATCAGGCACCCTGCTTTGTAGGCAAAGCAAGACTTGAAAGTTTATATTAGGAACAATGAGGGGGGGAAAAAAACAAGCCAATATTTGATGCTGAGGACATCCTACAGAAAGGAAAAACAAAAAAATAGTGGGCACTTAAAACACTGACCCTCAAAAAAGAGTACACTCCGGTCTCTGCACAACAAAAGTCGGGGCAAAAAGACCTTTGAGGTCTAAACCTCTCTCTTAAAACCCCCTTTCTTTAAAACCGGATTCTAGAGACTAGCTCTCAAGATAAAATTAGGTGAACCACACACGATGGGAGGGCTTCACAGGTGAAAAGATGAGAAAGACATCAAAGACCCACATCCTCACATAATGTCAGCCCACCAAAGAGTTCGTCTCAGCCTCCTTAAAAGTTGTTCTGATACAGCAGAACCAAATTTCTTAATTCAATACGACAGATTCTGTAGCTGCATTGAATTATGCAGTCTCTGACTTGTCAGTCTCCATTGGTTCTCCAGAAGCAGGTGGCACCTCGCCACTGGCAGCTCCTGCAGTCTCATTGGCACTAGCATTAGCACTGGGGTCAGCATTCGCATCTCCCTGCTGTTGCTGTTCACTACCCTGAGGTGGTGGAGTTGCTGGAGTTTCAGGAGTGGCTGGTTTGGCTGGTTTTGGTTTCGTCATTATAGGCCTGCAAAACCTGCAGAAACAAACATTCTAATCTTAATGCTGACCAAAATCTCACCCTATACAGGCCAGGAAAAGCAGCTGAATGTTGCCACACCGTATCAGAAACATTCCCCCCATCTAAGCTTAGAGAACTGCAAAGAACAAAACTCAAAGCAAAGATGAACCAAGAAATAATACCTATCAAGTGCCTCGGCCTTCTTTCTCACATCAGCTGACAAAAGAACTGGAGTGGCATATTTGGGAAGTGAGTCCTGATGTTGCTTCTTCTCTCTTAACCAGGCTTCAGCTTCTACACACTCGTTCAAAACCTATCACATACCAAGACAATGGCTTTAGTTAACACTTTCACCACAACAAACAACCACATACAAAAATCTAACAAGTCTTTACCTTTTGCTTTTCAGTCAAGTCAATGTGCTCAAATTTAGGATCACTAGACACTGCTGCCTCTCTGTAACTATTGACACAATAAACAAGCTGATCAATCACAGATCCCCTCTCTGTGTACTCCTTGTAGCGCTCTTCAATAGGATCACCTTGCTGCAATCATTAACATCATTGAACATGCACTTGAGAAATAACCAACCAGCCCTTTTTTCACAGGACAAGGAGAAGTGGACAAACACACACTCTCAGAAAAATAGAAGTGCTTACTTTCTTGAGCTCCTCAAGCTTGGCAATGTAGACTCCCTTGGTTTCATCTTCACCATCCTCATACAACCAATCTTCTGTCTCCTGCAGTTTAGCTGTGAATCCCTCCCTCTCAGGGTCAGTGACAAACTCCTGGTATCTGTCACTTAACTGAAAATACAAAAGCATTGTAACATCTGACTATATGAAGGCTGCCAAAAAGTCATGCTGTAAAGTAAAGATTAAATTCTACCTTATTCCTCATATCATAGACATAAGCTTCAACAGCATTTTTCTTTTCTTTTGTTTCCTCCATAACCCGGTCTTGCAATGCCATTTCATACTCTTTTTCTAGTAGTTTTTCCACTTCTGCTGCCAGTATTCCACCATAAACCACCTCTGACACAGGGATGTTTGTTTTCTTTACTTTTTTCTTGGGAACCTCAACCTGAAACCAGGGAAAAAGTTTTTAAAGAAACCTGGGTCTATGAAAGAATGTATCAAAAGGAAAAGATGTTCTCCTCCAAGCTTCTGACTGTACCACAACTGAAATTTAATGTAGTAAGATCCTACACAATCCTAAATTGTAGGGGCTAACTGACCTTGGTATCAGTTTCCATTTGTGTTGGCTTGTCAGCCTCAGGGACCCCATTTTCAGCCCCAGAAACATCGGCAGCTGATTTTTCCTCTTCCATATTGGCATCTGCTTCTTTAGGGCCCTTAGTGGCAGCATCACTGGGAGCTTCATCAGTATCCATCTTGGCAGGTTCCTTTGCTGGCTCTTTTGTGACAGGAACTTCAACCTCCTCTTCCTCCAAAAGCTGACAGAAGCATAACATCAGTAAGGCTGGTACATATATTATTATTAATAAACTACAATGAGAATCACAAACACTCTTCAAGACTTACAGTTGCCGATTCAACAGACACAATCCCATGCAGATTCAAGCGGACTTTCACCTTCACTTTTGCACGTTCACTTTTTGTAGATTGGAAAGGACCAATCTGCAAGTGAAGTTCATATGACATAGATTAATACTAAAATTAGGCCATGTCCTTGCGATCACATTAATTAAAAACGTGAATTTTTGATACTGCATGTTAACTTCCTACCGTGTATGTACTGATCTTAGCTGGAGCCTGCAATTCACTGACATCAGCGTATTGTACATCAATGGAGAACGTCCCTGACCTATAGAATGTCAAAGCCTTGATGCTAGGAATGGGATTACCCTTGGGGAAGACAATAGTGCTCTGTTGATTATCTGCTGCTCCATTCTGAGAATCTGGAGCTGCACCTTTCCATGATACAGCAATTGAAAATGGGAAGCATTCATGGACCTGGAAAAGGAACAGTCAACAATTCATGCAATGTACTTCATAGAATTTTGATTGCTGGGAACCAAAACATAGGCAAGCAGAAGGTCACACAAAGCGACCGATAATAAGGTTGAAAAGCACATCTACATTTCCAAGCCATAACAACTGCAATATCTACAATAAATTAAAGAATGCATCTAAGATAACATGATGACTCTCAAACTTGGTATCCTTAATTATTCATCTTTTTCATTAAACAAATTATATAGCAACCAGGTCTTAAAAACAGTAGGGCTCCTCACTCTGCAAGTCTAACTCCCTTTCTTTTTTTGCGCATCTAAACAATTCAAAGATTAACACAGTTCCAGTCGCATCATTAAATGAAAGAAGACATAAGATGCCAATGCTATAGCACTAGGTGAATAAAATCATATGATGCTATAATCATGTTAGCAAAGATATCACCAACATATCATATCATAAAAATAACACTAATAGCAAACAAGTTAAGAAGATTTTACCTGGAACTCTCGCACTTTAAAAGTGGGACTAAGAATAGCACACTGCAATGCACAACCCCTGGAGACACTCTCGCTAGAATTCATTGTACGCCTAGGTTCCTTTCCAAAGAACTCAGTCAAAATCTTCATTATGGCAGGTACACGAGAAGCAGAGCCGACCACTTCAACCGTATGAACATTCTCAACTGCAAGTCCAGCATCCTGTAGTGCCTTCTCCAAAGGCCTCTTCACACGTTCCAATATCGGAATGCTAATTTGTTCAAACTCTTCCCTCTTAATAATGCCTCTAACATCCTTCTCCTCCATTAAGCATTCAATATTAAGAGGTGCCACTGGGTTGGCACTAAGAACCTTCTTCAGCTTCTCACAGGCAGCCCTAAGCCTAAGGCATGCTCTCGCATTCTGGTAAACATCAATGTGATACTCCGCCTTGAACTTGGTGGTGAAGTGTTGGAACAGAGCTTCGTCAAAATCTCTACCACCCAAGGAACGATCAAATGAATGAGCCAAGATCTTAAGTTGACCTTTCTTGAATCCAGCAATGCACACTTGCATGCTTGCATGTCCAACATCAACAAAAGCAACATTCAACTGGTCATTCTCAGGCAAATCCGTCTTATAAATACCATAAGCCAGAGCTGTAGCTGTGGTCTCATGCATCAAACGGAGAGGATGCAATCCAGCAATTGTGGCTGCATCCAAAACAGCCCTCCTTTGAAGATCAGTGAAATATACCGGAATACCAATACAGCAATCCACCACTGCTGCATTCAGATTTTTCTGGCCTATGATTTTCAAATCTGCAAACACCATTCCCAAGACTTGGGTAGGTGTGAACGTCCTCATCTCACCCAAATACCGTGCCTGAATTAAAGGAAATCCATCAGGACCTTCAGTGACTGTAAAAGGCAATGACCTCAGATCCCTTTGCAATTCAGGATCTGAAAAGGGGCGCCCAATTAACCGCTTGATCTGGGAAATAGAATTTTTGGGATTCATCATGGTCGAGGCAGCCCCTGCAGTCCCGATGAAACGCTGTTTGTCGCCAAAACATACAATAGCAGGAGTCTCACGCTTTGATTCATCATTAAGCACAACATCAATCCCTCTTTGTCTCGCAACAGCAACAAGGGAGTTCTCATTACCAAAATCAAAACCAACCACACTCATGATTGCCAAAAATAATTACCGATTTATAAATCGGTTATAGCCCTATAAGTTATGTGGCAAGCTGCACAAAACAACCAGAGATCAAATCTAATTGCCACTAACGAAAACAGTAACATAACCATCACAGATCAAAAGGCAATGCATGAAACAGGAATAAAAATCCAAGCAATCATAGCATCAGAGTAAATAATATAAAGCCACAACAAACCCAAGACAAGAACCAGAAAAGGCACACAATCAAAACGGATTCATACTTTTCCTTATGGAAGCACAGCCTAAAGAGACAAAAAAAAGAAGAAAGGTACAAATTCTGCAGTGTATGAGTCACTACCGCCAAAACCCTTAAACCCACAAATCCATATATATATATATATATATAAAAACAAAATTCAATTACTAATGCAGGCGATTATACAGCAAAAAATCTGTAAAAAATACAAACTTCAATATGTAATTATTGAATCAACAATCTAATCACCATAATAGCTTCTTGCTACTATTATTACTATTAACCTAAAATATAACAGGAAACAATTAAGAAAAAAATGATAATCAGCTGAATCTAACAGAGAAAGGCACGATCAACAACAAAACTACAATCAATGAAAAAAATTGTAAATCTTTAGAGGCAAATCTAGAAATAAGAACTCACAGATCTATAAAAAGCTCTAGAGACAGGAGGAAAGGAAACACCAAATCGGTGATTTGGTAGCTAATTAATAAAAGCTGTTTAGAATGATGTAAATCAAATCTAAGCTAGGGTTAGAGATAGATAGGAACTTACCTGTAAAACAAGAGGAGATGGAAATACGGAGCGACGGTAGGGGTTTGGGTGGTTCTAGAAATCTTTTTTTTCTTATATAAGAAAGGAAACGAAACGAGTAAAGCTTTAACTTAAATGAAAAGAGGGAGCGCAAGCGAGGGCTGCTCTTTTTCTTTTTTTCTTTTTTTTAAAAAACAAAATAGGGTTTGGTTTGGATTTTTACATTTAAAAAGTATTTTTTAAAATTTTAAATTAATTTTTTTTATAATTTTAAATGGTTTTGATGTACAATGTATAAATTTAAAAAAATATTATTTTAATATATTTTAAAATAAAAAACAACTCATATCATAATTACACATATTCCGTTGTTGCGTGTGGAATTTTCCATTTTTATTTTTTCTTATTATTTTCTGTATTTATATCATAATTACGAACACTGACATAAAATAAATATTTTTTTTTGAGTAATTAAAAAATAAATCGATCTGTGTAGGTGGGGTCGACGTGGTACGTCTGAATAGAAGAGGAGAGATGAATCGACCTTTTATTGTGTTTCTTGTGCTTCTAGAAACATCTACTACCTGGACTTTCTGTCATGAGATACTGCCATGCTAGTCTAGGTTTTGTTCTGCTTAGTTGGGCTAAGTTCCATGGGCCTGTACTGTTTTATAATCAATCTGGGCTTGGTTTCTTTTTCCATAATTCATAACTATCCCCAGGAAATCAATCTTCTTTTCCACCTTTTCAAATATAAGATTCTGCTTCGGAAGTATAATATCACAAGAAAAAAAATAAATGTTAACTTACTGATTAAAGAGATTTGTTTTATTAAATTTAAGTTTAGGGACATAACTTATATATATATATATATAGAGGTATATTAAATCATGTTTTTTACTTAAAATATATTAAAATAATATTTTTTTTATTTTTTTAAATTATTTTTATATCAATACATTAAGAAATATAAAAATATCAGAAACAATTATTAATTTAAAATATAAAAAAATTAAGTTTTTTAAAAAACGCTCAAACAAAAATAACAGTAATTTTAGCTTTTCTTTCTTTGTTCTTTTTAGAAACTCCAACAGGATTGCTAAATCAATAGGTGAAATAACATATCTCTCAATGAAGTGTTATTTCTACACATTATAACAAAAAACTAAAACATGGAGAAGGCACAAATAATCGTCAAGCGACGGTTATTTCATCTGCACTTGCCCCTTCTTCCTCTTTAAAAATTGATGCAAGAAAATGGAGCCACTTCAAATCTCAAAGCACCTTGCCCTGGCTTCTCAATTCAGGTGATTAATTGTTCTTGCTCGTCAATTAAATGCTTGCCAATCGTGTGTGTGCTGATGGAGCTGGGTTGGGACTGAAATCGTGTGTGTAAAAGACGATGGTTGATAGAAAGGCTGCTGACAGCGAGGGGAGAGAGAGCTGCTGGTGTGGGTTAGTGGAGGAAGGAAAGTTCGTCGGCTGCCATGGGTGGTTTTGTTGGTTGTTGGTGCATGCACAAAAAGGGTTGTGGCCTGAGCTTCGGCTGAAGGGAGAAGATGAAGGAAAAGAAAAATGTTTTTTTTTTATTCAAAGTAAAACGGTCAGAGTTTTATGGTCCGTGATAAAACCTATGGCCTCCTTTTAATTCCGTATTTTCAACCTTGCTTTGTGCAGAATGCCCCCGCCATTTTTCTTTTCCATGTTTTAGGCAATGTCTCTCGATTGTCTCTTATTATTTTTTAGTCCTTCATTTTCTTTTGTCACTCCATTTTAATCCCCTTCTCTTTATTTATTTTATTTTTGATTTTTATTCTTTTTTAATTTTTTGAAAATACATAGAAAAAATAAGGTTAAAATTGAGTTATAACAGTAGTGTTTTAAAGTATAATTTGAATGTATATTATATCGAAAATCTCTAACTTGAGTTCCCACTCTCTTTTTTTTTACGTGGATGGATTCAAATTTGCCAAGCTATTTCACCAACTTTCTTATGAGTGAGTCAAAAAATATTATTTCTAGACCAAGTGAAAGGGTGTTTGTCTTTATGGTAATTATTGTGGTTGTGGTTTGATAAAAGTGATTTTGAAAAAATCACTTTTGTTGTGGTTGGTTTATATAAAATGTGTGTTTGATTAAAATTGTGGTTTGAAATTTTTTTTTGATCCAAAATCATGTCATGATATGTTTGGTTAAAATTGTGATTGGGATTGATGTTGTACATAAAATGACTGAAAAGAACATAAATTAATTTATTATGCTTTAAATAGAAAAAATAACATTTAGTAGAAACAATAATCGACATAAAAAGAAATTGTTCACTTAAAAAAAAACATTATTGTCATATCAAACTTGTTGCAATGCCATCACAAACATAATCCATATGTGAAGCCTTCTGGTGCCCACGTGTTTGTGATCGTAGAACCACATCGGTTAAAATATCATCAGGAACAAAATCAGGATGGCAATCAAACTCATTAAATGCAACATCTTGGATCGACTTCCTTCGAATGTAATTATGTAGTGTCATTGCTGCGACAACAATTTGAACTTGTGTTTTGTAAGGAAACACAAGCATGTTTTGCAAGATTCTTCACCTTTTCTTCCAAACTCCAAAAGTATGTTTTATTACACATCGTAACGATGAATGGACACAGTTGAATATTTTTTCCCAACTTGGCGATTGTCCTCGTCGATGAAATTCTAGCAGATGATATCTCTCACCTCTATATGGTCCCAAGTAACCGTACTCATTGGATATCCCGAATCAATAAAATAATACTTCCCTGCATCAAGATAATGTTCGTTCAAAACTTAATTCCTATTATAGACCAAAAATAAAATTATTCAAATTTAATAACACCCCCATCTTTTATTTCTCAATACCTTATGATGGATTCATAAATCTTATATTTGGATTGTCAATCACCTTAAGAAATATTATTGTATGGTGTGCACTACCTTCTCACCTAGCCCAAACAAATATAAATTGCATGTTAAAGCTACATGCCATCATTATATTTTGAGTGGGTACATCTTTTCTGCCAATAAATAGTATTTGATTTTCTTGTGATACACAAGCACGTACATGTGTTTAATCAATCGCTCTAATACAATTCTACATAAAAAAAATAGTTTAGCAATCAATTGAAATGTAGTCAAAATATTTATTTGTAACCTTTTCAATTATTTAATAACTTAGAAAATTTATTTTTCACCTTGAAATGCGGCCTATATCTTGGATTCATTGCGATTTTTGCTGGTGTTGTGGAGAATTTTGGATCTACCGGTTTGATTAATTCAACAGCTTGCAAGCACACCGATATGAGAACTTCGTTGAAATATCTGTTTTATTTTATTTTTTATTTTTGATTTTTTTTGCTTTTGAAAATACATAGAAAAAATAGGGTTAAAATCAAGTTATAACAATAATTAATGGTGTTTTAAAGTATAATTTAAATGTATGTTATATAGAAAATCTCTAACTTGAGTTTTTCCTATATGGATTCAAATTTGCCAAGCTATTTTACCACCTTTCTTATGAGCGAGTCAAAAGATATTCTTTCTCGACCAAGTGATCTTAATCAAACAATCAATGACTTTATACACTCTAATTTAAATGTCCAACCAGTAAAAAAGCAACAAAGAAGTGAGAACTTCCCATCTAATAAAGATTGTTTTACTTGTGTTTGCATGGTTAAATACAAGCAAAAACTCGATTACATGAGTTGATCAATAAACAAAACATTGTTGACTTGAGTATATGCTTACTTTATAGAAAGTAGTGGAAATTCAAACAATCATTCCCAAGTAAGAATTTCAAGCAGATGGTAATAAATAAATAAAGAAGTTGATAAATTTGTTGGACTTATTACCTAAATTGAAAACCACCATCAAAGTGGAATGACTGAAATGTTGACTTTTGAGTCACATATTAATATTTTTATATATTTTGATGATAACAATTAAATGAAAAATTTACAAATGATATACTTGGTTGAGAATAAGTTTAAACAGGTTTGTATGAAGAACATCAACAAGCATGAATGATTGAATGAAGAAATCAATCAACAAGTTTAAGATGCGAAGCAAGTAAAGACTTAGTTTTTAAGTATTCATTTTAGTGCTCAAATGTAAATCTTTATATCTTACATGATAGTACAAATTAAAATAAAATTTATAGACTTCACATTGCATGTATTATAGGATTGATATGCATTTGGTCGGTTCAAGATTCACTAAGTTTAAAACTGTCAAACCTGGATTTTAAGTTGAACTGGTCGACTGTTTTATTTGTTAGAAGAATAGTAACGGCTACAAAATGACTGGTTTTTCCTATAAACATATATGTAGCTTGTATAATTGTATAATTAAATAGAGAATCTAAACGTATATCATATATAAGTTATTTTAAAAGCAAAACAACTTCAAAACCATCAATCCTCAATCATACTTATATTTGTGCATTAAAACCTTCATATTATAGCATAAGAGTATACATTCACATTCTTACAACACTTAAACACCGTCAAATCCCTTAAGTGTTATTGAGTAAGCTATAGAGATCAAAAATTCTTAATTATAAAACCCACTCTATTCAAAGAGTATTTGTAATAGTCCCAATTTTTAGGACAACAAACAACAGTTAATTGGAAATTTCAGGAAATGTTTTTTTAAAAAATCCACCATAATTTCTACCAAAATTTCGACGGAGTCTTCCCTGTACCGAGAGGTTCCAAGTTATCGACAATATAAGATTTATACTTACTATATCATTCACAACTGGATCCAATCATCATGGATCTCAATCAATCTCAACCAAACTCATCATCATTAACACAACACATCTTATTCAATAATATTACAAAATTTAATTTCACAAAAGGAAACAATGCATAATTAAATTGCTACATATTATCACTACATCAACTATATCATTCATAATAATACCATATAATAAAATTCAAGTAACGGATCAAATTACAACTATAAACATGCATGGTTTAAATAGGTACTTAAAAATTACATCCGAATTTACGGGTCAATACTACTTTTTTAAGTTTAGAAGGTAAATGTCTTGAAATACAACAAAATTACATAGCAAAAGATAGTTAAACTAAGTTCACTCCTAACGTAACCCTAACAGACCTGAAAATAACAAATAACATGTACATATAAATATAACAAAGTAATAACGACAATAATAACAACCATAGGTAATAATTGTTATAACATTTCTTCTGACACATAAAATTTAAACATAGACTTCTTTACAATATGTATTTTCCATCTAATATCCTAATCAATTATCGAGAGTAATTTCATCTTAGAAATCGCAACACGACTAAAATGATTTTAATGTCATCTCTTTATGGATCAATCCTTATTTGATACTAATATATTCTTCTATTGATATCATTAGCTTATCCCGTTCTTTTGGAATAACTAATTAACACTTCGCCTCCCATTCTTCGAAAGTTAATTGCTGATACAAATGAATCTCATTAGTATCATTAGTCTCTCATTACTGGGTTAGACTAATCAATTCCATTCAAGTGCCGATATCAATACAATCGATTAATATCATTAACTATTCCTAACCTAGAATAGTTAATTAATTCTTACCCATATATGGTTTGCCATCTAAGTTGTCGATGTCAAGAACCCTTGAAATCATTAGCCTCCTTACCCGAAATGGCTAATTACACCAGAAATGGTTGCTGATACCAATGCGACCCATTGATATCATTAACTATTTCCGACCCAAAATAGTTAATCAATTTATCTTTTTCCCTTAACCGGGAGTAACCATACCGATGTTAGTAATTTTTACTAACATCATTAGTCACCTAATTACCTGGGATCGACTAATTCATTTGAGGAATGTCGGTACCAATGGAACCCCATTGATACCATTAGCTACCCCAATTTCCATGATAGCTAATCAATATCATCACAATATTCTATTCATACCAATCACATAAACATAAATTACTAGATTTAAATCATATATATCACCAAGTTCAAATCACTTATATACCTAGCAAATTTAAAATGGTAGGAGATAAAAGAAATCCTTAGGTGTTGGGCACCTACCTACTGTAAAAGCGTGACTGGTAGTCCTCGACTGCTGTCTGGGTCTTGTGGCTCCCCTGCATTAACAAGCGTACTATGTCATTACTTACGAGCATTTATTCCTTCAAATAAAAAGTATATACAATTTCTTTTAATCATCTCATTCGTTATTATCCATATTTCTTTAAATTTACATCTCATGTTCCCATTAAATCTTTTTCCTTAAGTTTTTTAACAAAAATGCAAATCAACATTACAATCGGCGTAATTCTTCATTCGAATATTATTTTGTGTTTTATCCATAACTAACATTATATAGTTTGGTTTAAGGTGTGACTTTATCCTTTGGAAAGCTAGGATACAAGGCTATAAATCTACTGAAGGGAGAAGAACCCAGTTCTCCTCCTAAAAGCCCTAAAAACTACCCGTTATTGAGAAGATGACCAACCGTCCAGTAGGGTCTGTCCTGAACCCCTCTCAGTTATTAACCTATAACTGGAGTTTTAAAACTCCAAATTAAGCAAGGTAAACTTCCTTGGATAGCTAATATCCAAATCTATAATTTCTGTGAAGAGACCTAGTCTGAATTGCCTCACATGCTTGAATTCCCTCTGAAAGATCAAGAGACGAAACTGTCTAGTTTCGTTAACAATTTCGTAACCATTCACACATCACCAATTTAACTTATCCTTATTCAAACCAATTCCTTGCCATGTTATATATACACTATAATGATGTTAAAAACACCTTCTAAGAATTTATTTGTCCATTTTCATTAACTAGTCAATCAACATTCTTCTCAACCCTCTCTAACACCTTCATTGTTATTCCTTCATGCATTTCTCATCATTTTAATTCATATAATCACACATCATCAAGTCAAATATTCAAATAAACACCCTCTTTCTTCCTACATCAATTGCCGACCTCACACTTAGTAATGGACTAACAATTTCTTTTCAAAATTACTTATTATTTCAACTCATTTCTATCCTATTACATGTCACAAATATCAATTTAATTCAATTTCTCATTCCCCCCCCCCCCAAATTCATCATGAACCCTAACCTTAATTTGATGGAAAATCAATGGATGAAGGAGTAATCTAGGTTCCAAATGCTAACAAATCAAGGATTTCCACCTTTTCTTCCTTGTTTGTTGCTGCCTCCCCTTCCCTCTCACTCTATCCCCAAATTCTTCTTTCAATAACACTCTAAATCTAAGTGATTTTGTTGCATAAATCATTTAGTATCACTAATTCTCTTCTTTTCTTGATTTTTTCTCTAGTTTTCTCATGAATTTTTAAAGCAAAATGGAGTTTTTCCCTCTCTTCCCTCTCAACCCCCCTATGGCCGGCTGCACCCAAGCCTATTATAGGAAAAAAATTTTATCAAAATCTCACTATGTCCTTTCAAATAGTAACTTTTATAGTTATCGGGTATTATTTCCTTTGTCACAGTATATTTTTAATGTCGATTTTCAACGGGTGATATCAAAATTCATTAATTTATACCTCCGTACCTTTCTTTCCTCATAAATTACTTTCATTAAAATTTAATTCATATTTTAAACCTTTTTTATTTTTCTGGCATTTTCGCACTTTTATTTTTAAAAATTTGTTCGCTAACCAATTTTCTGAATTTTAAAGGTCCATATCCCTCCCTTACTGCAAACATCAAATCCCCAATTTTCATAATTTATTAGCTTAATTTCCTTATACACTTCTTTTTAGAATTTTTATAGAACTCCTGAGTTGTATCGGGACTATATATATATTATAATAGTCCCATATATCAAAATTCATACATCATTCATTTTATTTTCTTTATCTGATTTAAAAATATTTCTTCAATTTCACACTGAATTTACACCTGGGGTTTACAATATTTTGTGACTACAAAATCACATTTATAAGAACTTGAGAGCTTGGATGAACTCTTGGCATTGGTGATATATTGTTACAATGGGGAAAATCTTGGGGGGGGCGTCTTCAAGTGGTGTATAATCTTGTCGAATCAATAAAAGAGTAAAATATTCAAGTACAACTAATACTTGAGGTGTGGATGTAGATTTGTCGAACCACATTAAAAATCGAGTTTACAATCTCTTTTTCTTTACCTGTTTATTTTAATCACTTTAATTATATTGTTGGTTATTATGTTTATTGTGTTTAGTGTGCTTAATTGTTTTAAATTGTATTCTTTGTTGATATTAAGGGAACATCTAATCCACCTCTTCAGGTGTTATTGTTGTCTCAATTCTAGAATAACATAAAAAATTAAAGGTAATTTTAATATTCATTTCCATGTTAAATTGTTATTTTTTATTTTTTTATTTTTCTTATTTTTTTACCAAATTAATGATGCTTGTCGCACGTGTGCAGCGTCGCGACGATCCGTCCACCACTCGAGGAAAAATGTATCGGTCTATCTGGAAAATATGGAGAGACAAGGAATTCTTGTCTCTTATCAGTAAAAAATTTGAATGGGGGTCGTCACCTAGTATTCTCGTCACTAGGAACCCTAACAGGTCTCAAAGATCGGGTACGGAGACTGGTTGCGTAAAGAGAAGGTATTAGCACCCCAACTACGTCCTACCTAAGGTAAGCTGCATTGTTTTGTTATCTGATAAAATCTAAACTCTTGTTGTGGTTTCTAATTGTTGGTCTGTCTAAGATTCAAGAAAAGTCATTTTTAATAAAGAGGTTCTTTATCTTAATGGGGTAAAACCTAACTGTTTTAGCGTCTGAAAAAAAGAATTTAATATCCGGAATACGTATGACGTGTAATGTCATACCACGGATACTAAAAGAAA
>Ga0307511_10003371_pt1 | contig 16447 bp, 24 predicted proteins | sample 13_EM_MG_FD_200266 | JGI IMG/M metagenome (GOLD analysis project Ga0307511, IMG submission 200266) | Populus trichocarpa ectomycorrhiza microbial communities from riparian zone in the Pacific Northwest, United States - 13_EM | ecosystem: Host-associated > Plants > Roots > Unclassified | place... | reverse complement strand
GAATGAAGACGTTGGCGAAGGTGACATCGATCTGTGGCTCCTCCTCCCGCGGAGTGACGACGACCGCGAAGACTCCCAGCAGCACTGCCGCGACCGCCAAAAGCGGTGTAAGCCGATTTGCGAGGAACTGGCGCGCGACGCGCCCACTGAAACCAACCTGCTCCGTCATGGGGCCCAGCTCGGCGTCCGATGGCGGCGCTCAGCTCTCATGGTCCAGGTCTCGAATCCGCCGACTCGGGTTTGAGCTCCTTCACGGCGGCCAACGGATCGGTTGCCACTCGCTCGCCGGGAACAAGGCCCGAAAGTACCTCCATGGAGTCATCAAAGCGGTCGCCGATCCGCACCTGGCGCATCGAAGTCCACCCGCCTGGGTCGAGCACGTACACTGCAGTCACTTCGCTGCGCTCGACCAGTGAGCTGGCGGGTACGAGAAGTCGATCGGCCTCCCCTGTTACGAAGGCAGCCTTCACGAACATCCCCGGATAAAGATCGGTCGTTTTCCGGCAGCTCGAGCCGCGCGCGGAAGGTGTTGGTCGGCGATGAGCCTTCCGTGAAGACCGTCACTTTCGTTGCTTCAATCCGCCGACCCTCGACATAAATCGCTGCCTTCTTGAGACGCCGGACCTGCGAGACGATGGACTGCGGGACGTCCACCACAACGCGCAGGTACTGAAGCGATAGGCCACTGACGAGCGGTGTGCCGGGACTGACCGTCTCCCCAACTTGCACGAGCCGTTTCGTAACGACACCCGCGTAGGGTGCACGGACTTCGGTGTATGCAACACCTTCCCGGGCGCCTTCGACTGCCGCCCGTGCTGCGCTCAGTCGCGCAACGGCCGCATCCCGATTTGCTGCGACTTCATCGAGAGTCGCCTTCGGCACGACCTTTCGGACGTACATATCATTGATTCTTTGATAGCGCGTTTGAACTTCCGCTTCACGTGCGGTGGCTTCGCGCAATGCGGCTTCTGCCTGAAGGAGCCCGGTCTTCTGCTCCGTCGAGCGCAGCTGCACGACGACTGCTCCGGCAGGAACGAAGTCGTTTACGTCGTACAGAATGGCGGATACCCGGCCCGATGATTGTGCAGCGACGGTCCCTGATTGACCGCCTCGATGACTCCATCGAGCTTCCGCTCCACCGGCGCACTCACCTGCTTGATGGTCACTGACTCCAGAGCTTTCCCGGCGGTGTGGTGCAAATGCGATGGACCACCTCCACCGCATCCCGCAACGGCCAGCACTAAGGCAAAGACCATCGCCGCGTGCGCCCTCTGACGAATGGGATTCACGATTACTCGCATGTGGCCGATCAGCCAAATGCGGCGCCGGGTGTGGCACCCAGCTTCTTGAGGATCATCGCCAGGGGACAGAAGCCCGTGAAGGCCGCTTGAAGCAGGTTCAACCCGACGAAGCCTGCCAGGGTCAGCCACCAGGGACTGACGAGATAAGTGAGCGACAGGCTCAGCAGGACCATCGTGCCTGCGAATGCGAGCACGATGCGATCGATTGTCATGGCTATTCTCCGGTGATTGTCGGCTGTCCTGTCCAAGTGTGCGCACCGCACCACGGGTGGCGCATCAGTACCTTCCGCAGTTCCATGGAGCGGCGCACCTCCTATCCTGTGACGCCATCAGAATATTAGTTTTTGCTAAATTAGCAATATCTGATTATAATTTGTCCAGTGCCGGAAGGTATTGACCCATTACATAGGTACGTACGAGCGATGAAGAATCGGGAAACGTCGTCCGCCGCCACCTCACTCAAGCTCGCGCGCGCGGCACGTGAGATGCAGCCGCATGCCGCCCAAGCCGCGGAGCTGCTGAAGGCGCTGGCCAACGAGCAGCGCCTGATGATTCTGTGCCAGCTCTTGCAGGGGCCGCGAACGGTGGGTGAGATCAACGAACGCGTGCTACTCAGCCAGTCGGCCCTCTCTCAGCACCTCGCCGTATTGCGAGAAGCGGGAGTCGTCGCCACGACGCGCGAATCACAGAGCGTGCGCTATTCGTTGCCGCCAGGCGCGGTGACTCGCCTGATGGGCGTGCTTTACGAAGAGTTTTGTAAGCCTTGAGTCCAGTACGCACTAACCACACTGTCGGGAGCGCACTAACCGCGGTAATTTTGAATCGGAGGGCTTTTCGAATGGGCTACTACATCTCAAAGACTGTAAACGAGTCATTTGCCACCGTTGTGGCGGATGTCACGGCTCGACTGAAGGAGCAGGGATTCGGTTTACTCACCGACATCGACGTGCAGGCGACGCTCAAATCCAAGATCGGCGCCGACATGGGAAAGTACCGGATCCTCGGTGCCTGCAATCCGCGGTTTGCGCACGAAGCGCTGCGAATGGAGGACAAGCTCGGAGTGCTTCTGCCCTGCAATGTCATTGTGCGGGAAACCGCCGACAACCGGGTCGAAGTAGCCAGCGTGGATCCCGTCGCCGCCATGGAACGCACCGGCAATCCTGCGCTAAAGTCAACCGCCGAGGAAGTTCGTCGCCTTCTGACCGCGGCCGTCCAACAGGTCGGGTCCTGAACCGCCATGCACCCTTATCCGCATACGTACCTCGTTAACGGTACCGCAGAGAATACGGGCATGGTGACGGTCAGCTCGACACAACTGCCCAATCTCGAAACAGCTCCGCCGCCCGAATTCGATGGCCCCGGCGGCGTGTGGTCGCCTGAGACTCTCTTGTGCGCGTCGATCGCCGACTGCTTCATCCTCACGTTTCGCGCCGTAGCGCGGGCGGCCCGCTTCGAATGGCTGCATCTTGACTGCCGAGTGGAAGGCGTGCTCGAGCGTGTCGACCGCGTCGCACAGTTTACTCGCTACACAACCTTTGCGAACCTGACAGTTCGCCCTGGTGCGGATACTTCCAGAGCACGCCAGCTGCTCGAACAGGCGGAACATGGATGTCTGGTCTCCAACTCGCTGCGTGGCTCTCGCACTCTGGACTGCAACGTCGTAGTGACGACTGACTAGGATTTCGGCCGCAGGAGCGCGGCCCCCACTTACCGGGTGACCAGGTCGTCCGGTCTGATCGGTGTTTGCGAACGAACACGACCAGAGCCGGTCATTGATACTTCGAGGGCCGATGCGACCTCAAGGCAGAAGGAGCGGGCTGACAATCCACTGATTTTCAGCAATGACTACTTTCTCGGTGAGCTCAACGCCAGCATGGCGGGTTTCAAGGTCTCAATGGGTGACGAGATCATGCACGGAAACGGCACTGTGGGATTTGCGACGCCACTGGCAACATTGCACGTGTTCGACGGTTGGGCTGAAAAATTCCTGACGACGCCGACCGACGGCATCAAGGATCTCTACGGCAGCCTGGGCTGGAACGGCAAGAAGCTGTTGGGATTGGACTCACTTACGGCCAGCGTGGTCTGTCATCAATTTGACGCCGAGCGCGTAAGCACCAACTACGGCTCCGAGTGGGACATGGTAGCGAGTGGGAAGTGGCATCACTTTGCCGGTTTGTTGAAGTACGCCGACTACAGCGCAGCCAGCACAACCCCCATCGCAATCGGGCGCAATACCCGTAAATTCTGGGCGCAGCTCGAATACCTCTGGTAGACACCCCAGCGCGCCCCGCATAACAGAATCCGTCACTTCCTCCCGACTACTTCTCATCGTGCCTGCGGCGCGATTTGACCTGGTTGGTATCCACTGGTTGCTGCAGTCCGGCCGGACATTACCAGCCATACCGTCCGAGACCGCTGAATCGCTTCGAGTCGCCGCCGACAGGCCGGGAACGCGCCGCCGGCACTGTCATGTGAATTTACTCAGTCTGTCATCTGCCGGCGGCATCTTGAACATAACAGCATGCACAACGCATCTGATCCGCAGTCAGATCTGGGGCGCCACGCACCGGGCGCCGAGGGGTTCGGGGATGTACTACAAAGCGCATACGTTTGTCGTGGCGGTTCTGGGTATTGGCTTGGCTGCAGGGCATGTCAACCTCGCATCCGCCGCTCTCCTCAGCTATGAGCAAACAGCGAGTGGCCGTACTGGAAGCGGTCAAGCTACGAGCTATCTGAGTTTGCCGACGACCGATACCTACAGCCGTTCCTTCAACGGTCCGACGACCCAGATAGGTACCACTGCTTACGGATTCTACGATGATTTCGTCTTTACGGTCTCGACAGCGACGGCAGATGCAATCACCTCCACAATCGATTTTGCCAACGTTCTGGCAATCAATAATTTGCAGGTGCGTCTCTACAACTTCAGCAACAATCCGAGCCTGCCAGTGCTCGGAATGCCCAATGGTGGCGTGATCGACGCCTGGACCAGCACGCTCAATCTGGCACCCGGCACAAACGAGACCGTCAGCGTGCTACCCATGACCCTGCTGAACTCAGGTACCTACGTGCTCGAGGTCAGAGGCAACGTCACTGGCAGTGCAGGTGGAAGCTACTCAGGCAGTCTCAACCTGGTGCCCACTCCGCTGCCCGCAACCTTGCCCCTCATGCTTTCCGGATTAGGCATTCTGGGCGGCGCTGTTCGCCGCCGCTCAGCTAAATCAGCACAGGCGTAGCGATACCTCATTCCTGGACGGGTCCGCCCGGCAGGCTTCGGCCCAACAGGCGTCCTGCAGGCATCATCCCTACAGGCATCTGCTCAGCAGGCATGACGTGCTTGTCGCCGCGTCCGCCCAACGGACGCGGCGTGCTTTCCGCGACATCCGCCTTGGTATCGGCGCGCACGTCGTCGTCGAAACCTACAGTACGTTGAATCTGCGTCCCGTGGTATCGCGATACCGAAGACAGAACTGGGCCAGCTTGCGCACGGCAGCCCGGTACTCCTGGTCGATCCATGAGAATTCCAGCCAGAATTCTCGCTGCGCCACCGGCGTGGTGGTATTGCGGCTGGTGACGAACATTCGCAGTGCGGCGTTTCGGTGAACTGCAAGCTCCTGCATGGCAGCCTGTAATGCGCCGAGCTCCTCCAGAGCGCGGCGAGACAGCAGCTTCATTACCGGTCTTGGACTGCTCACTCGGGGGTGAACGTGTGCAGCGCTTCGAACTCGGCCGTGGTCTGCTCGAGTTCGGCAATCACTTCACAGTAGCGGCGCCACGCGTGCCGAAGCTCGTCAGCTTCCCGCGGCGTTACTCTTTCCAGATTTCGACGCACGGCTTCGTGCTCAGACTGGACGCGCTGGTGGCGACCCTCCAGCCGATCGAGCCGATCCCAGAAGTTGGAGCCGAGCCATTCCGCTCGCTGTTCTTCCGACGCACTCATCGCCCTCACCCTGTCTGCGCGTTCTTTTCGGAACGGATGAGACCTTAGCCGAGCAGTGCTACAAATGCGTTGCAAAGCTGTAATGAGTTTCACCGGATGCCCGCATAGATTTCCTCGAGCGACATACTCAGCTCAACTGTGCGAGATTCCAGGACGTCGTCGGGTGATGTCAGCACAGTGGGATTCCAATTATCGCTGCGGCGGAAAATGATGACCTCGAGTGACCGCTGTGCGACCAGAACATACTCCTCAACCGACGAAATGCGCCGATAGTTCAGCAGCTTTTCGCGCCGATCGATGTCTTCGGTGACCGGCGAGAAGACCTCGACGATCAGGCACGGTTCAGTGAGATAAGGCAGATCCAACGCTTCAGCAGTGAAAGGCCCGCAGGCAATCATGAGATCCGGACGATAAAAGAGGTCGCAGGCATCGACCTGCAGCCGTAGTCCCAAGTGGGAGGAAATCACCTTGGACGGCCCGACGCCCAGCTGTGTGCGAAAGTGATCCAGCAGGTTACCGACGATGACTTCGTGACGCGGCATCGGTGCACGCAGGTCGAAAATCTCGCCGCCGACGTACTCGTGGCGAACCGGGCTCCCTTGCTCCATCGTCAGGAATTCCTCGACTGTGAGAGGTCGACGTCCGACAGGTGGGCCATAAACCGCCCTGAATTCCGCAACGGCGTCGCAGAAGTCGGGCGAATTCAGAATCCACTCCGCCAGTTCCTCGCGCTGAAAGCGCGTGAGCGTACGGATTGCCTGTTGCAGCACGTGAATATTGTCCTGGCTGTCGGGCTGAAACTCAGCCAACGATATAGTCATGATAGTTGCCTCAACGTCCATGTCGATTGGCGCAGTGTAGTGGCGCGAGTGCGCGGCGGCAGCTCGATTAGTCTGCGTGTTTACGCAGAAATACGTTTTGTCCGTACCGTCTCTTGCGCCCGCCTGGCGCGTTGGCGCCGACCTTTCATCGGGCTCCTTCATAAATGTCGGCAAGCGCGATCTTCACTTCGACGGCACGTGATTCGAAGACATCCTCTGGCGCCGTCAGTACCCGCGGACTCCAGCTTTCGCTTCGCCGAAAGACAGTGACTTCCATCGACCGCTGTGCGACGACGAGATACTCCTCGAGCGAAGGCAAGTGGCGATAGTTCAGAGCCTTCTCACGTCGATCAATGGCTTCGGTCGACGCCGAGAGCACTTCGACGACCACGCATGGGTTGGTCAGATACTGCCCGTCCAGCACCTTGTCTGTGAGCGGACCGCAGGCAACCATGACGTCCGGCATGTAAAAGATGTCCTCCCGATCAACCTGCAGACGGACTTTCGTATGCGAGTCCCAAGCCCTGCAGGGGCCGCCACGCAGCTGGTTATGAAAATGGGCTAACAGATTGGCCGCTATCGCTTGGTGGCGAATGCGCGGATTGCTCATTGCGAAGATCTGGCCCGCCACGTACTCGTAACGGACCCCTTCTTCCTCTTCCAACTCGAGGTATTCCTCGACTGTGAGCTTGCGTCGCCCGCCGTAAGCTAACGCCGTTTCTTCAACCCGCAGATCTAGGGCCGACGCGTCCATGATCCATTCTGCAAGCTCTTCACGCTCGATTCTGGAAAGTTGCCCAATTGCCTGCTTGATAGCCTGAATTTCGCTCTGACTCATGCCCATGACCCTGCTCCAACATTGTGTTGATGGAAACAGTGTACCTGCGCGGTAGATACCCCGGCAGTCGGATTGCCAGCGCGTTCACACAGAAACAATTCTAACTGGCTGGGTGTCCATACGTACGCCTTACGCGTGTCGCTCAGACGTCACGGCGGACGTTGTCACCGAACCCCGCTTACTCGTCGTCGTCGGACGCTAACAAGTTATCATTGGGAGTTGAACAAGAGGGTCCTATGCGTTCCATTTCTGTTCAAAATACACAAAAACAGCCTGTTGACCCTGATGAGTACGAAGCCTACTCTCGCGCACTAGACTAAAAGCTGCGGCCCTGTCAGCACCTCCGCCAACGATACGCACGTGACTCAGTCGCCCAATTTGGACAGCCCAGATGCGCGCGACAAAGGCCTGGGACTCGCTGCTGGAGTCCGTAAGTAACTTATGGACACTTCTCATCGACAGTCTGATGGCCATCGGAGCGTTCGCCATCGTGGGTTGACCGCCCTGGTCGTGCACAAGTCAGTGGAGAGTTTGCAGCTGCAGGGAGTACCTTCGCTGTTGATCGAGGGAATGGAGTTTCTTCATGCCTGTATCTGGGTAATTGACGCGCTTGCCGTCCTATGGTTGTGCGGCACGGCGGCCGTCAAGTTTTGCAAGAAAGTAACCCGAGGTAAGCGATGACGCTATCGAAACAAACGCTGCCGCCATCCCGGCCGACGGGTATTCGAGCGCTCTGGGGATTTATAAAGGAGTCAGTGGCAATCGAATTTCGGTCAACTCTCAGATTGCTTGCAGCTCCCCTGTGCGCACTTCGGGCGGGATCCCTGGAGCCAATCAGATCGGCGCTTCGGCGTGCCGAAGAGGACAGTGGTCGGCTCCGTGATCGCTATGTTCGTCGTGCGCAATAGGCCATCCTACCTTCTTAGCCAACTGAAGGAGCTTCGTCCGCACGGCCAGAGCAAAAGACCAATCCGTTTTCGCTCGATCGTCAGCAACGTAATTTCGAAGCAAAAGCTCGTCGAGGCACGCTAGAAAAACGAAGCCCCGCGTAATGCGGGGCCCGTAAACCAGAACCTCTTTTGTATACCACTCTTGGTGCGGACCTGTTTTCCAGGCGGGCGAACGCTGCTTACTGGCCATTGCGTTCGTGAGCAGATTAAGAGCGAACCCCTACTCATGTACACGGACATCAGTCGGTCTCAGCGACCGGCACCGCCATCGGCGGAGGTCAGCGTCAGCGTGTATCCGGTTGCGACGTGCCCCCCGATCAACACATACCCCGATGCCCAGTAGAGTGATACGTAGGGTTGCAGCGTCACGGTGACCGGGGAGGCGCTGCCTGCAACCCGAACGCTGCCACGTACCTCTGTTACCTACGCTCCATGACGTTAAGGTTGAATAGATACACTCGGTCGGTCGGCTCACCTGCCGCCCGGCACTCAAACTTGGGCGGATGAGCGCGTCCGGAAGGGCAATTCCACGGGCCCGCGCCAACGCGTGCCACCAGGACATCACGCAATCGTGTGCCGGACACGCCGAAGTGGATGAGCTTGACTGCGCTGCTAACTGAACCACGCCTGTTCCAGACAGGTTCGATTCCGTTGCCCGCTACCACACCGTACCGGCGCAACGAGTAGCGCGGCAGCGTCCACGGCGTAATGAGCAAAAAGCCTGCCACGAGCGTCCCGCCGCAACCGTATCCCTTCGGGCAACAGCCGTCCCAGCACCACACGCGCCTCAGTCACACGGGTAGGGTCGCTGAAACCAGCATCGATCTCGCGGCGCAAGCTGCGGGCATTGATCGGTAGCATGTCCAGTACCTTGGCATCGAGTCGCGTGGCAGCCGGAATCCCAATCAACGTGCGGCGCTTGTCCTGCAACCGTGCCAGAGCCGCTTCGAGTTCATCAGCAGACAGGTCCGGGTCACCGGCCTTGATGCGAGCCTGCAGGCGCTTGATCCTTGCATCGACTTCGGCCAACTCCCCAGGCGCTTTGACGTGGGCTTCGTTCGCTGCGGCTGTCCGCTCTTGGTAGTACCTGCGAACTTCAGACTTGAATGCTTTCAGCCCAACGGGTGACAGCAGCTGGTCGCGGAACAGTCCCAGCACCTTGCCCTCTATGAGCTTGCGTGACGGTCGCGCGATGTTCTTGCACTCGTGGCTGTCGCGGACGGTGCCGCACGCATAGTGCAACCTATCAGCCATCGTAAAATGACTGCCGCAGCTATCGCAGATCAGCAGCCCACTCAACACGTGTTTGGTACGTCCGCCGCTGTGGGGTCCTGAGTTCGCACCTCCGCCCCATTTACGGGCCACCGACTTGATACGGGCCTGAGTCGCTTCCCAAGTCGCCTGATCGATGATCCGCAGCGCTTCATCTTGCCGCGTCAAGTGTTCGGCTTCCTGCCGCTTGCGACCGATGCGCGTCTCCGACTCTGGGTCCAGACGATATTGTTTGACGCTCCACCGTACGGTACCGGTGTAAGTCGGGTTGCGAACGATTCCGCGAACGGCTGAGCCCATCCACCCGCTGGCGCGGCGTACCCTGCGACCCTTCCAAAAGCTACCGGGTGAGGCAATGCCGTCCGAGTTCAAAGCGGCGGCGATCGCTCTGACACCGAATCCGGCTGTGTACATCGTAAAGATACGCTGAACGACCTTGGCCTGATCCTTGTCAACGACGAGTAACGTACCGATCTTCAGCGGCTGGCCGTAGGCATCCTGTCTGCCCTTGTCATACACAGGCTGCAGACCATACCCAAAGAGCCGGCCACCGGTCCAGAAGTTGCGTTTGAACTGGCCACGCATGCCGCGATAACTGCGCCGAGCCACGTCCTTACGTTCCATACTGTCTTTGAGATTCGTGAACGCGCGGTTGACTTCAGCGCCTTCCGCCGCGCTGTCGTAGCGAGAGCCGTACCCAACAACTCTAATGTTGCGAAATTCGAATTCTTCAGCGACACGCGCGGCCTCCGAGCCCTTGCGCCCGAGCCTCGATAGGTCCTCGACCAGCAGCACGTCAAACTCCCCGGCCTTGGCTGAAGACAACATACGTTGGTACTCTGGTCGGCGCTTCGCAAGTGCGCCCGACAGCTCAGCATCAGCGTAGGTACCAACGACACGCCACCCCTGTGCTTTGGCGTATTCCGTGGCTTCGCGAATCTGGTCCTCGGCGGATTTGTCCGATTGACGGTCACTGCTGTATCGGGCGTAGATGGCGGCTCTCATTTTGCTTTCCTCGCGCGGTAGCGGCGCACGCGCTCTGCGGTCTGTAGTCTGTAAAACTCGTCCAGGTGGGCGCGCGTACAATATTTGCGCCCCGGTTGCCCGCCCTTCCTGCTCTGTCGCTGCAGGAAAAACTTCCGGCACGACCCCAGGTGACAGCGGCACACGATCTCGTCGCGGTCCGAGGCCAGCAACAGGAGCGTGGCGAAAGCGAACGCGGTGCGCACATCCAACGGCATGAGATGCGCGGCTCGGCGCAGTTGCTTTCCCGTACGCAGATAGCGGTGCACAGTCATCACGCGGTTGGAGGGATCGCCTAACACGGCGATGGCGGGTGAACGCTTCGCGGCGGCAGGGCTTTCGAGCATCGCAGTCAACACTTCGATGAAGGCCGTACGTACCCCTGGAGCGATGCGGTCCAAGGCTTGAGATGGAGTCAGAGACTCGCCCGCGCCACTGATTCCGGCCTCATCGAGCACGGTCACCGGACCGGCCGCGCAGCCCGTCAGCAGCGTTACGAGGTTCGCATCGGGCTCCTCGTTCGCGAACTTCAGCAGATGCTCCAGCCACTCCCGCTCGCCGTAGGTCGGCTGCTCGGACAGGCCCGTAGCCGCATAGCCGGTGAAGAAATTCGCCACGAATTCAAGCGCTAACCCGCCGCTCAATTGCTGGACCGGTTCCATCTGTAACGCCTTTTGGGTCAGAAACGCCCAGTTCTACGTTACAGGCTATCAGATCCATACTACGTTACAAGTCGAGTAGTAAAGGGGAATCCTCCCATGTATTTCAGCCAATCCGCAGCGCTGGTGCAGATTGACCCCGAACAGCCCCCCAGCGTCAGCACCGCGAAGGCATTGCACGACCGCGTGCAGGGCCCCCGAGATACCTACGGGCGGCGCATCTGGTCGAGCGAAGTGATTGAACAGATCCGCGCGGCCCGTGCTGGAGCGCGGAAAGCTAGCGGGGCGTGATTTTCGATCCTGACTTGATCGACGAGTTGGCCCGCGTGTTCGCGAGGGCGGCCGTCGATCGCCTGATGGCCGAGTTGGAAGGCAGGAACGACGCCGCCCGCGATGTTGACTCCCGGCCCACGGCAAGCAAGCCCGTGAGCACGCCAACTCCCGAGAAGCCGGTGACCTGACCAACCCCCACAAGCGAAAACGCCACCGGGACCTTGGCGGGTTGGTGGCGCTTCGCAGGAGGCAATGAGATGAGAGATAACAGCATATCAGATCCGGCCAGCAAACAAATGGCCACGTTCGAGCCGATCACGACCGACGAGGAACGGCGCGCCGCGCTCGTGACTGACATCTGCCAAGCGACCGCCGAACAGGCTCAGTCGGTTCTGAACTGGGCCATCCATACGGGAGAACAATTGCTTCGCTTGCGTGAACTGTGTCGGGGCAAGGCGGAGCTGTGGACTAGCTACTTCGTAGAGCCTGTAACACCACAGAAGAGACGTGTTGATCGCCCACACTTGCCATTCAGCCATTCCAAAGCACACCGGCTCATGGCCATCGCTTCCAACCCGGCACTGCGAGAGATTTCACATGTGAAATGTTCGCGGCTGCCAAATGACTGGGGCCTGTTGTATCAACTGTCGCGCGTGGAGCCGAAGAAGTTGACTAAGTTAATCGAGAGGGGCCGCGTCGATGCAAACACGACTCGGCAGGACGCAACTCGCTTGCTGCCGAAGAAGGAGAAGAAGCCCTGGTCCGAGCCTGCTGCAAAAAACGTCAACGTTAACATCACTGATTTGCGGACCGCCGCCCGTCAGCTACATCAACATCTCGACACACAGCAGATCCAAGAGCTGATCGAGCTGCTGTCTGTTGGAATGCCGGTGTAAAGAGTCATACGGTATACATGAAGGCGAATCAGCGCATGGATCAGCTCACAGCCGATGACATCTGGTATCAACTCGTGGACGATGTTAGGACGACACCCGAGCCGCCGCCGCAGGAAGACATACCGGTGGACGCCTACGCGACCGAGGAGCAGTCTGCGCCGAGAATCAGGCGCGCGCCGCTGGACTGGATGGCTCTGGAACAGCAGGAACTGCCGGAGCGGCAATGGGCTGTCGAACACTGGCTCGGCATGGGTCACGTTACCTTATTGGCCGGTGGCGGCGGCATGGGAAAGACGCTGTTGGCTCAGTCAATTGGTAGTTGTATTGCCGTGCGCCGCCGTGAGTATCTGGATTGGATACCGGCGCAGCGGCGCGTGTTGATGTGGGCAACGGAAGATGACCATGACGAGTTGTGGCGGCGGCAGGTTGCCATCGCGCGCTGGCTTGGGGTCCCGCTATCAGAGTTCGCTGACCGACTGGTGTTGAACTCGTATGACGGCGAACAGGTTGAACTGGCCGGGATGTTCGACCAACGAATCGTTGCGACCTCGATGTTGACCCAACTTCGCGAGCAGATAGGCGACTACAAGGCGGAGGTCGTTGTGCTGGATAACGTCGCGCGGCTCTATGCCGGCAACGAGAACGACCGCCATCAGGTGACCAGCTTCATCGCCATGCTGACCAGCGCAGCCGGACCCACGAAGGCCGCAGTCATGTTGCTGGGGCATCCCGGAAAATCCCTCGGCAGTGAGTACAGCGGCTCAACCGCATGGGAGGGAGCGGTACGGTCGCGGCTCTACCTAGGGCGCACACTGCCGGATGCTGATCCAAGCGATACCGCCGAGGCAGAAGACGACGGCATACGTTACCTGTGTCGGCGCAAAGCCAACTACAGCGCACGTGACTGGCGACGGCTGCACTTCCACGAGGGTGTACTCGTACCCGAGACCTCGATTCCCGCTGTGAGTAAGACGGTCGGTGCCGACTATGCCGTCGATGTCATCCGGCGCGCCGTACTGAAGCTCGCCACGATGGACGAGTACGGCGTGAGCGGGAAGAACAGTCCGAAGTACCTCCCGCGCCTTGCGCGCGAGTTCGGGCTGCTGGAGCGCCTGAATGAAAAGCAATTCGCGGCGGGCGTGGTCGCGATGCGTAAAGACGGGCGGCTGGTGGTCGGCGTAGTGGGCAAGTATTCCAACCGGACTAAACGCGAAGCTCTCGTACTCGCTGAGGTGCAGTGATGTGCACAAAAGGTCGCACAAGAACTGCGCAAAAGCCGCACAAATGCTCAACAAGAGTGCTGCTCTCTGTCCCCCCCTACGTAGTAGGGGGACAGGGAGAGCACGCACAAGAGAGCAAGCAGGGGGACGGACGCGGCACCAGCTGGACCGCCGCCGACGCCCTAGAACCCACACACCAACACCGACGAGGAGACGAGATCATGACCGACAGAAAGCTCACTTGCAGCGACTTCCCGAGAATTGACTGTTGCTCCCTTGCCGAGTTCGAGACCGCCTTCCGGCAAGCCGATGCGCGCGCGGCGGGCTTCGCTAGCGTCCCCGAGCACCAAGACGCTCAACGACGGGCGTTCGAGTTGGCCGGGCGTGGCGCTTCAGTGCAGGAGGTTGTCAGCGCGACGCATCTGCCAGAGGGCGAGGCGCGGCTCATCACGGAGATGGTGCGCGCCGATAACCCTGACGACGTCGTGCGCCTCGTCCTCGATGGCCTGGACACCAACCCCACCGAGGAGAGCTAACCCATGACAATGGCGCTATACGGGCCAGAGCGGTGAAGTGATGCCAGCGTACCGGCCCTACATCTGGGGCGCGCCTGGGCGCTCTCCTGCGGTCACAGCGGCATGCGTTACAGCGTTACAGGTTGAGTTGGGCGCGGCGGGGCGAATGTCCACGATAGTAGACATTTCAGGGGAACTGGAAACAATTGTTTCCGCGACCCCATCAACTGGAGTTGAGTTGTATGCCGGCCACGTGGAGCGGACACCCCCCCCCCCGGTATGCCCGGTCGACGCGCTGCCCAGCCTGAGTATGGCAACCGGCCATGCGGTCTTTGCGTGCGGCCGCATTGTAGCCTCTGGCAGTGGGGTCGTACCCGTGGGAATGGGTTGTACCCGCGAAATTCGAACACCCCGGGGGAGTGACCACCGAGCCCGTGAGGAGAAACCGGGCTCCACTAGACGGCTCGCCCTATGGAAGTACAGACTGGCCGATACAGGCAGCCGCGCTTACGAGCCGCGCCTTGCCCTTTAGGGTCGCCACGTGACGTGCGCGGGCCGAGGAACAAGGGAACACTCGCGAAAGCCGCTGGCCTCCTTGGGCTGGACGCAACGAGATGTTTGCTCAGCCACCGGCGCGATGTCGGAAATCCCAAGCTTAAACAGGTTCGCACGCGACGCATGAGTCGCGCGGCGTGTGTTATTTGCCTTGCTTGAGGATTCACCTATGACGACTGAAGCTCTCGACGCCATCAATGCTGTGGGCGAGGCCCATGAGCGATTCACCAACAAGTATGGGCCGGTTATTGACGGTCTCGACGACCGTCTCGGTGCGCTCGAAGCCCTGGGCGACCGACCGCGTGCACCCGGTGGTGGCGGCAAAGTGCTCCCTTACCGGCGATACGAGTCCGGCGCTGGTGCGATTTTCGAACTGCCACCGCATGCCAAAATGGCCGACATTGCAGAGCTACGGCCTGCGAAAATGCCGGCGATCAGTTTGGAGCGGTGGCTTGCGGCCATCGTGCAAGCCGATCGCTGCGGGGACCGCGAGGCCGTACAATTCGCCAACGAACACAAACAGATGACAACCGGCTCCACGGGCGTGTTGGTTCCCCAGGAATTTCAAACAAGCTGGATTGACTTGCTACGCGCACAATCCGTATTGGTTCGAGCGGGAATGCGCACAGTCAGCATGACAGCGAGGACGCAGACCGCATCAGCTGTGACGGGAGACCCGCAGACTCAGTGGCATCAGGAGGCAACCGCAGATATCAACGCCAACAACCCAACATTCGAAGCCCGCGTGCTGACTGCGCGAACGTTGGCGACTCGCTGCACGGCAAGTTTGGAGCTGAGTCAGGACAGCCCGGACTTTGGTAGTCAACTTGCAAACGTGATGACAAAAGCGATGGCCGCCACGATTGACCACTGTGGGTTGGAAGGCTCCGGTTCGGCAACCGAGCCACGCGGCATCCTGCACACCAGCGGCCGCAGCACGCAGACCAACAGCGGCGCGCTCACGAGTTACTCGAAGCTTGTTACGGGCCTGCAAACGCTGCTCGCCGAGAATGCGGACCTCGCACAGATATCGCGCTATGCGGTGATGTCACCGGGCTGCTGGGGGCAACTTGAGGGTCTTGTGACTGGGCTCACGTCTGACAAAACACAACTCCGTCGGCCCGACTCGATCAGGGATATGCAATTCTTGGTCACGACGGGTGTATCTGGCAATGTGAACTCCTCGCCGCAGATTAAAACGGCGATCACGCTGGGCGACTTTCGTGATTTGCTACTTGGTGTCAGGTTGGAATCGAGCATCGAGATTCTAAAACTGACCACGTACGCAACGAGCTTACTGCTCGAATTTATCGGCCACACACGGGCCGATTTCGTTTGTACGCGGCCAGCGTCGTTTCACACAATCGAAGGCGTGATTGCGTGATGTGTTGTTGTGGGTGGCCACGGCCCGCGCCTTCTGGCGCAGCGCGTGGTGCGGGCGTTGGTCGTTTGAGTGGCCCGTCATGAAAACCAACCGACGACTGCCGGCGCGCCGACAAAATCCCCCAGGGGCTTTACTCATCTTTTGTCCCTGGGCTAGACCTCCATCGGCGGTGGTCGGCACTTTTTTAAGGAGATTAGGCCAACATGCGAGTTGAGTTGAAAAGAGATCCGGGCGATATCCTATGGATACCCGTAGTCGTCAACGGAATCGCCACGAGAGCGGTACTCGATACTGGGGCTAACCTAAGCTTCATCGGCAAGCGCGCGGCGACTGAGTTAGGACTGAAGGCGCACCCGGAGTTGGTTGCGTACAAAAATGGGGACCACGTTGTTTATCCGGCGACAATCGACGTACCGTGCGACGACGGCATGACGGCGCGAATCAATTTTGGCTCGCTGATCGAAGAAACGGTCAAGGACGAAGTGTTTCTCCTCGGAATGAACCTGTTCCCGAAGTTTAATATGTTCTGGTGCGGGGAAACTGAAACAGCCAGCATTGACTTCCTGCCGCTGAGCGCACGGCAGATCGAGCTGACACGCGCGGTTCGAGACAAGGACCAACGGATTGTGGGCCAGTTCACGGAGTGGGTGTCGCCTGAGAAACTCGCTGAGCTTACGGTATCGTGATGCGCACCACGTTCGGCGCGTTGCTGCTGCTATTGTGATGCCTGGAGTTGATTTCTCTGGGCGTCCGTGTTGGTCGCGGTGAGGTGAAACCCGAGAAGTGCGCCGGCCGAA
>Ga0307511_10003370_pt1 | contig 16452 bp, 17 predicted proteins | sample 13_EM_MG_FD_200266 | JGI IMG/M metagenome (GOLD analysis project Ga0307511, IMG submission 200266) | Populus trichocarpa ectomycorrhiza microbial communities from riparian zone in the Pacific Northwest, United States - 13_EM | ecosystem: Host-associated > Plants > Roots > Unclassified | place... | reverse complement strand
GTGATGACCAGTCCCTGGAACGGATGGAAGATTGCCGAAGGACTCAACGAAAAGGTCGGTCGCATCATTGAGGATAGTAATAGTTCGTTGGAGAGTCTCAACGGTGGTTAGACCTGGGGGGCTCGTGAGCTTCCCGCAATCTAGCATAAAGAAAGAAAGAGCATAATAACCTAACCCAGTGGCCCCAAACTCAGGGAAGATAAGTATATTCACAATCAATAAAATTGCGATTGCTGTCACCATGGGATACAAAAGCGTCGTCACAAATGTGCTAGATATGTAGAAGGTGGTGCTCGTCTTTCGGGGCAGAGTTATCTCAGCAATAATCATCACAGATATGATGGAAGTAGGCTTACCACTCCAAAAACCACTGAGGCAGCCATTAGCAAAACCATCACAAATAGCCTCGGGGTAGCGCTGCGGATATATCCATGCACAAGCATGGCTATCGTGAGGAAAATTGCCCTGATACCCATTGTCACACTAGGGTTATATTTGTAACACAAACTGCCTAGGTATATTCCGAGAGTGGCCCTATACGGTTTGATATCAGAATATGATCACCTACGAGTTTTTTGAGGCCTCGGCGTACCAGCCTATTCCCACAGCTATCCCAATCAGTCCCAATACCAGGGCTAGTTAAGCACCCCCAAAGTCAGTATAGTCATTTAACACCCCCCTCTACTCCATGACATACCTTCTATCATCCCTCCTAGCCTCCTCCCTGGGTGGCCTATCGATATATCATAGAGACGCCAAGTTAGAATACATCATTCAAAGTACCAGGTGCCTCTATCCTCTAGGAGATCTCACCGAGCCTACTGCAAGTCAGCACTGCCCATCAGGAAAAAAAACTGGGGATTGGGGGTCAGGACACAAACACCGTCGCCAACGGTCCCAGGTATGCCGCGGGGCCATAAATAGCTACCAAAGAATAAATGCCTCAGCCATGCCCTCTCGGTACAATTGTGTATATATGTTGAATTCATACCCCTAATACCTGGCAGCAGAGCAATTATCACTAAGCCCATCATAAAAATCATCAGCCTACCATATGCATAGCGGTTCGACACTCTTCTCAGAAGTTATTGGATGCACCACCTGTCACAGCCGTAGCAATCACACATCTGATTATCCTGAAATGCAAATTATCTGTAATCACCCACCAGTCACCGCCCGTCAAGAATCAGCATCAGAAACAAACCACTAATTCACAATCCCAAGCAGCTGTCAAGTGAAACATTTCCACTCCCAGCCCAGTTGGGAATGGCACAAGATGTCAACACGTCCGATATAAGACACACAAACTCCAATTCATATCACATCACCGTATATCTATTCTTCGGCTGATTACGTCGTGTTCATAGAAGGCAAGCCATAAATGTAACCCCTGAGCGTGGTACATGAAAAAAAAAGCATAGACATACCCCTATTCAACTGCTGCCAAAGATCCTTCCATGCCGCACTCAGCTTTCTGTCTAACTTCACCATAACAGTATCCGCTTTGCATGTCATATGTATTCCGGCCATGACGTCTCAAATTCCTTGTTTGGGAACACTTGGACTTTATCGGACGTTGTCAGCGTTGCAACTCCTCTAGTTAGCAGCTCCGACAAGTTTTAATTTGGTATAGGTTTCGTGCCAACCGGATATCAGGTCTAGGTGTCGAAGTACGGATGCTCTGTCGTTATGATCGCGAAACATCGACCACGGGGGGAGGAAGGGGGATTGCAGGTACACAGCAGCTAAAAAAATTATTAGAATTTCTAGAAACCGCAGTCAAGAAAGAAAAAAGAAAAGCAACAAAAAACCTGCACATCCAAATTTCTCGCGTATCAGAGGCGCAAATATGATGGAGCTCAGCTTTACGAGAAATATGTAATGTACCCTATCCCTGTCTGTCATACCCGTTAGTTTGGATTGAGATGCCCTGCTTGCTAAGGTCAGGCACATACGGTTGCCGACAGCGAGTCCCAGGCAATCGGGAAGCAACAAATAGAACTTTTTTGGCTGAATGGCGCACTAAGCAGTTTACGCCATGACCTAATCTAACTAGCTCACTTTCCAAAACGGGCACTGGGCACTGGGCACTGGGCACGAGACTAGGGCGAATTGAACAGCTGCAACAGAATTCTTCAATTTGTAGGATTCGTATATTCCTTTTACAGGCCGTTATACATAAGCCCAAAACTATAGTTATATGGCTCATTAGTGGAATATTAAAAGTTAAAGCATATAAAGAGTTTTAAACGAAAAAAGGGTTTTCTAATTTTTATTTACAGAATATATGTATAATGAATAAAATTTTTATATTTCTACTATTTAAACTGATAAGGATAAAGCTGAGATTGTAATACTTTTTATAATTATTTCTGCTTTTATAAAAATCGTTAGCTATTATGAACCTTAAAATAGAATCAGACAATAGTCTTAATTTCATATTCAGTTACCCTGAAATACCTCTAATCTACAGCTAGTCTCGTGCATGTAACTCTAGCCTAGTTATTGTAAATCTACCATATCCCCAGCCTGTCCTCTTTAAGAAATCAACCCCAACGAACAGTGAGCAAGTCTTAGTTACCTCCTCCACCATCCGAATTCAAAGCTTGGCATCAAACAAACAAGCCAGCGCTCTAGGAAATCACACGCAGGCATAAGAGCTGCAGGATACATCCAAGAATTGTCAGCACTACTCGGCAAGTTGCGAGAGTGCCTCGAACCAACAGATACCAATCAAAACCTAAATATACAAGTAATAATATCCCCGAGAACCAACTACCAAACGGATGAATTGTATTCTGCTTTCACCCTAAGGATACCACCTCAAGAGAATCTCACCCCAACCCAGATGTATATAAACACGCAAACCGCGTCAATCCTTTCAAGACATATTCGCCAGAACCCTGAAACCTAGCTCCGCGTGACGGCCCCAGTACTAAATCTATAAACGACAAACAACAAAGAAATCGTTAGTGGGTGAGAGTGATAAAACAAGAAGAGTTGATGTTAGAATATCCAGCAAAACAAATGGTGAAAACTCGAAGCACAATATGCAAGTCAAATGTCATCACGAGGAGGCAACCAATAATAGCGCATCGCAGCACAAAAAGGCAACCAAATCCCGTTAGCAATATAATTGCTGCCTTGCCGAACCCCCTCTCATCACCTCTTCCATTCAATTCCAACATGAAAGAGGTAAAAGCAAAAGTGATATATAGCAAACAGTGGAAGCTGTGCTAGGCAATGGGAACAGTAATGACGAAAGCGGATTTGTACTATGATGAGGGTGGTGGAATCCTCTCCCTGGCCATCATATACTCCACCGGATATTTCTGCTGTGTTTTCTTTTGCAGATTTCTATGTTACCCTCAAAATGTTAGCCCATAGAGCGCAACACAAATATGGATGCCATGGGGAAGGGAGGACACACATCACCCTCTTGTGGACATAATCCAAATCCGCCTTGACCTCCTTTGCGACCCTCATTCCCTCCATGAAGCTCCTCTTTGTCTGTGCCAACCTCGCGGCAGCCTCCTCCTGTAGCGCCATCAGCTCGCGCGTTTTACTATTTAGCATTCCTGATCTGCGTTGATAGTTAGTTGGGGACCCTGTTAAGCCATATTATATGATATATTCCATCAAAGTAGGAACAATTTGGAAAGCTCTGTGACAAATTGGACTTGGTAACATACGTTTGTGCCTGCACCGCCAAGCTCCTATCCAGAGGGATGGGATCAAACGCGCTACTCAGTCTCTCCGTCAAAAGTGCAACCAGGTCAATCTCATTCTCGTCACTCGCCTCATCCGCCGCTGATCCCGCATACGAGCTTGAGCTCACTGAATTTGAGAAGCTCGGCGCGTGGATCGACGCAGTGGGAGAATGTAAGCTAACTTCATCGTCATCGAGGGAGCCATGGTGCGGCGGAGGGGCATTGGGTGACAGGGGGTCCGAGTGGTGATGATGGGGCTGTTTGCTGGGGAATGCATAGCCCTGGGGCAGTCTAGGGTGGATATGGGCATTGTAATGAGGATTGGACATGTCTGAGGTGGAGCGTTTATACGTTTGCGAGTATCGGGAATGGTGGTCGTATTGCTCGTATTGGTTGCTCGACATACTGGAATTTGCTTTGCAGGACTATGTGATGGGATGCTATGCAAGATCGGCTAGGTCTTGATCTGGTGAGCTATCCGTCTGCTCGCTTATCAGTCTGTCGCTTTCCTTCTCCCGGATCTCGAGTCGAAATATCGATTGTGAAGGAGATCTGTGTGACGTATGGATTATGGTTTTGCGCAAGTGCTGGTGCAGCTCTCAGGACCCGATGACCTTTCCCAATTCACTCCAGAAGCTCCAAGCACGCCGATGAGATGATGCTGATGGTTCCGTTTCAAACGCCACGATGCTGGTGGGGGGGTCCTCCTGTTTAATGGTTGTGCACTGATCACCTATGGGCCCCTACTCTCGTAGGCCCCACTAGTACTATTGCTGCTGATTGAGCTCCTACGTCGTCTTCGTCTGCTGCCCGGCCCTTCCTCCTACCCGGCATTGATCTGTAGCGACAACTCACCGTCCCGAGGAGCCAGGTGAGGGAGAGGTGCCTGTCGTTACTGGTGCTGGCGCTGCTGGTGGCGAGATGAAGCTAGCTTGAAGTGTCAGAGCGGCCGTTTTCTGCCAACACAATGGGGTTAAAGCTGGGGCGAGTGTGGGGTAGGAAGGAATTCGATTGGAGAGGCCTCAAGCCGTTCGAATCTGTTGTTCTACTAGTAACTTGTGCGGTATGCTATAGAATGGAACAGGGAGACAGTTGCACGGCCTGCTGGTCAAGTGGCTGTGAGTTGGCAAGGCACGTCTCTTGGTTTTTGTTTTATTTTTCCTCACTTTAATAAAGAGCTAAGTAATTCTCCGGCATAGGGCAAGGGACTGCAGCACTTGAAGTGGGTGAGGATGGTGGTGATGATAATTGTTCAGAGGTTGGGCGCAATGTCTGAGTGCGGTGCGATGCATGGCTCAACAGGAACGGGGGTTTGATAGCCAGGGAGCGCTTGTTGGTTTGCAGGTGGGGATAGCAGGGGTGCCAGAGGAGCTGACGGGCAAGATAGAACACTCTCTCTCCAGCGGGGCCGAATGCGGACCTTCTCCCATCATCAGCGTTTATGGAGGTCGCCGTGACATACATGCGCACGACAGAATGCCCCCGACGAAAAGCAGGGTACACGTTTTTCTATTGCAAGGGGTACCGGTACTACGAGAATTCGAAACATGTTTGCCAACGCAATGTACATACATATGTACATATCATCGTGCTTATGCAATGTACTATGGTATGCGCCTGCGGCGGGACTGCTGAACCAAGCAAGGGCCGGTAAGTAATGAGCTTCTCAAAAGCCGAATACTCGAGGGTGAACAGCATAACTCTGTATCCCACTTGGAAGATACTGTAGCTTTCCCAGTGAGCAAAAACGTACAGAATAACCAATCTGTCGCTGTAGTTTGAGTTCATGCTCCTACTCAAACATTGGTATCTCTATCTGCTGGTTGGGAATACACATCTGCAAAATGCGTCGGTGGCAGCTGCGAGGTTCCACAAGCAGATGTTTCCTCCACCCCAGGGATGTTTACCCCCCCCTGTAGGTGTGGTGATGATAGCCACTGGCACTGACTGCCACATCGACTTGCATTGCCTTGAATTGTTGATTCACCACATCCACATCATCCTGTGTTGTCCACCATGTGTTGTCCAGCCAGATGGCCTTCCGCTCGATGACATGACAGGCCATCCCCAATCATCATCACGTCGTCAGTTCATCGTTTTTATCTTGCTGTTTGGGGAAGGAAGGAAGTGGTGTCTGATTTCCCCCCCCCCGTCAATATTTGTTCATCGCCCATGCCCTATGCATCCCTACCATTACCCCGTCGCGCGCCCTCACCTTATTCTCGCATAGTCTCGCATAGAGTACAACACCCCTGGCCTAGTTGCACCCAACCCTCGCTCGATTCAGTTGATGAAATTGCGGGCTGCTGCAGCCAAGTTAGTAACCTTAACGCTTGAGCTGCGCCCAGATCCCATCGTCTGCAGGTTCACTTGAACCGAATAGAGAGCCCCGAATGTGTCCCATTTACAATAATATATCATACAGGAGCCGGTACTTCAACTCTTCATATACCTACCCCAAGTAATTCTTCCAAGCAAACAGTAATCAGTCTAGCCATTATGACTGACCAATTGCACAAAAAGACGTGTATGATATGATAGCCGGCGGGCCAATCAGGGAGCGAAATGAGTATCTCGGCGACGATACCATAATATGTATAATAGTTTTGTTGTGGGGCCGCTATCGTGGGGTCTGTCTCAGTATGTGATGCTGGTTAAGAATGTTTCTCAACTTTCGAGTGCTTCTAGTAGATCTCCACTTGTACCCGAGCACTTTTTGTCTGCCACCCAGGGACCTCTCTCGGAATGTTGAATAAACAGAATAGCCCTGCACAATCATTTCCAATATAGTGGTCTACGTAAGTACAGTCATCCCTTGAGTACTTCGTATAGAACCCCAAGTACTCCACGTCCATTCAGGACCCTGATTTTCGTCGGAAGGGTGTCCATACAAAGGCAAAAGGCCCGAAGAGGGATATTTTCTCCTTCCCCGAGATATGTAAGCTGGAGGAAAATAAACCTTGCCTCATCTTACCACTCCTAAATGCAAACCCCCCAAGTAAATTGATAGGGAGGACATTTTTAATAATGTATAACCCCCCCAATTGCGAACAAGTACTGTACCTGCCAATTCGGCGGAGTGTTTGACAACCCACTCCATGTCTTAGGAACTCGAACTTCTAAAGAAATAGTTTAAGAATTCAGCTTTGTAGTTCATCTCAATTAACCCAGCAGGGATACCCCCCGCACTAGAGGAGAATGTGATGTCATACCTAAACTCTTTTGGCGCTTATGCGCTTGCTGTGTGAACCCTTGTATAATTGGGGGCATCATTATGCTATCAGAGTGCTGCTACCTGGAAATTGAACAATGTAGTCTCGGACTCGCTCACCAATGTGGTTATCACACGACTACTTGTTCCATAGCAGCTGTTCCTCAAAACAACATACAACGGCAGCTTGGAGCAATTGCTAGGAAAAATTGAGATATCGTAGTGACGTTCGAAAGACATCCCAGGCTTTTGGCACTACCAATACTATTTCATCACAATTATAACTGTAAACCAGCTTCCAGGGACCCGAAGGAGCCGTCCGATTACTATAGATTGCTACTGGTCTGGTCTGGTGAAGAACATGAATTGACATATATACAGTAGATTTCTCCCAGGCAAGTTCCCCCCCCCAAAATACACAAATGTAATTTTGTATGGAAGCAACCTTTCAGCCGCCAACTGGACGATCTCGATCTCCACCAGGCTAGCTATTGAATTCCTAGCCTTTCATCTTTGATATGTTCCGGTCCAGTCATGGACGAGACTCTCGCCTTTCATGACTGGGCCGGTTCAATCGCCAATGGAGCTAGGCTGGGCTAGTTATGAATAGGCACCGGTAACCCCGTCTGTTCATAAGTGCAGTGAAAACGATAAACAGACGGTGCAATCAACACAACTCGTGGGCTGTCAGTTCACTCAGAAACAACAAATTCCGCTGAAATAATGATATGAGTTAAGTAGCTCACGAAAAAGCTCGACTTAGAACTTATTATTTTTTCAGCTATACAATGACAACAAGACTAATACAGCGAATCTTTGGGTGTTTCTTACACGTAGTAAATAGTAACATGTGCGGTGGTAAATATGAAAGTTTGAGCGTAACCATGGCCCGCGACATGATTGGGGCGGAAGTTTATCATGAGCTCAAGTAGGCTGGGCCATTTATAAGTAGCCCAGGTCAATAGGGCCAATTATCAATGGACCGGGCTCTTCATGAAAAACACGACTGGGCCGGACATATACCTACAATCAGCCGCAGAGTATCCTAGGCCCTCTGGTTGCACAATCCCTTTGCAAATCTATGAACCTAGACTGGGGGGCTTTTCGAACTGGGTTTCTACGTGTCCGCCCAATTATTACTAGCCGTCATTTTCTGCTGTTTGTTTCAAAGGCAATGTCCTACTCGCCCCGAGCCAAAAAAGGTTACTATATTGACTAATCGGGAGTGTCGACTCAGGGTAACAGCTGAACCTGCATGGGAAGCTGAGCGTTATATATGTATTACATTTACGTACTGGGAAAGATAATAGTCTTGTATCACGAGAAAAGTTTACGATGATCAGGATTATACCTTCCAAACTCATGTCCCTCATTTTCTTGAGCTTCATATACAGTAGCCCGCAGTAGAAGAATAATAAAATGGAGATTTTCTGGGTCATCATCAAGCTGCTTGGTCAACATTTGTAGTCGGGTTGGAACAACCCTCCTCCCCCCCCAACATTTGATGAAGGTGATATTCCTAGTTAATAGGTTCATCAAGGTACTGTTGGCTTTGGTTAAAACAAAGGTATATATATAAATGGCAATGTAGGTGCATGAAAGACTAGAGGAGCTACATACATACATAGCAACATAGTTACCAAAGTATGTAATTTCCCGTATAAATGTATGTACCATAATTTGAGAATGAAGACCCCTGGCCAAACTGAATTTTCAGAAGCTGCAATCAGAGGCAGGCTTGGCACTCTTCTGGCCGGGGCCAGATTATCCACCTAGGCTTTTAAAATCTGTTCTCATTCCCAGACTCTGTTGCGCTGCCAAGACAAATACGCCAAGTTTGTTTACATCGACAGCATGTGTGCTCTGGGCTCAAAATTCTCCTGCGGGGACTTGGATATTAGCTATCGTTAGTAGTCTAGATTTGAGGCTCTTCCAAACTAGTCTCGTGCCCTTCCAAACATGTGCAGAGTACTCTGATTGGTGGCAGCTGTCCTCGAGATGCCCACTCTAGTTCCCGCAAGAAATGCCGTATCTGAGAGTCACAGATATCTATTACTACAGTCCCGGCAGAGTGAGAAGCTGAGATATCTAATCTGTGGGAAATTTCCATTTAGTACGCCGACAAAAAAACGCAGCTTCTTCTGAGGTTACAATAGAGTAAACTAAAAGGCATGAAAAAGGTATGGCACAATGTAAGAGAGGCAAAAACAGAAGTATGAGTGAGAAAAGCAAGAAAAAGAATGTTATGAGACAGCTATCAAGAGGGAAAGGTCGTCAGAACACGCATAGCCCTCACAAGATACTTACTTATCGGGCTCGGTTGTTGAATGACAGTGTGATCCGTATCTCATCCGTGTTACAAACCTAATAACACCTTAAAGCTCTGAGCAGGGCAAGGTGAAACACACAACTCCCATCCCACAAAACCTGCAGCATGCGCCTACGAAAAAGGAAAATCATCATACGACATCCGAAACTCCATTCCGATCCCACTATTGAGTGCTCAACCATTCGAGTCTCCCCCTGAGGTACACCACCAGGCCCCAAGAGCCAATCTCTATGAGCAAAAGCAAATAATTCCATCCCATGCTCGATTCATTCTTTGGATGTTCCTTTGATAGATGAAAACTGGAGGCATCATTCTTGTGATTGATCTACACTAGGCCGTCGTAGAGGGATAAGGCTGAGACGATTGTTTGATCCTAGTATCGAGGTTAGTCTGCTGTCTGGCCTCAGCACAAAAAATCCATCTCACCTTCTGGCTTCCTTCACGGAACTCATCCATTGTCAAGCTTCCATTCTGGAGGGGCATTGTATTAGTTTCCGCTCGAGAGTATGAGGATGCGTCAAGGGGGAAATACCTCGTCTTTGTCCATCATCCGGAAGATCTTTGCTACTCTCTTCTGAGGAGTATCTTCGTCCTCCGGAAGCTTTACCATGCTTCCAACCTAATTCCAAGCACACACCATTAGCCCCGAATAGAGCTGTATGACAGCTTTTGAGAGCTCTCACCATCTTGTAGATTGCCTCCACAATCTGTAACATCTCGTCATAACTTATCTCCCCGTCCCCATCAATGTCGTAAAGCTGGAAAGCCCATTTGAGCTTATCATCTAGAGTCCCTCTACTGGTTACGCTGAGCGCGCAGATGAACTCTTTAAAGTCGATTGTTCCTGACCGATCGGCGTCAAAAACATTGAAAACGTAGTCGGCAAAGGTTGTCGGGTCTCCAAAGGGGAAGAACTGCTTGTATATCTTTTGAAACTCTGGCTTAGTCAAAGCCCCCGACGGGCAATCCTTAAGAAAGCCTGCATCATGGATGTGAGTATTCAGGCTCCTGACACATCTGATGCTAAGAAGCCATTAAAACAGGTTCCTGGAGTATCTCCTACCTTTATACCACTGTTGCAGTTCTTTCCTCTCAAATAATGTTGACTTCTGTAGTTCGGTGAGCTGTTCATGGCTGAGCTTAGATTGACTAATGATGTCCAAAACAAAGAGTTAGTTGTCTTCACCGGCAGAAGATACGTGGATTAAGCTATGGAGGCTAGAAGCGTGGGGCATCAGAGCTTGTGGGTAAGAACCTACGTTTTCCCCATTTTTCTGGAAAGGCTGGTCTTCCTCTTGTTCCAATAGAGTGTAAGGTGATGGTAGCTTTCTTTTGATTTAACTGTAGATGGTTATTGTCCGCGCGACTATGTATGGTATGTGGAAGAATTCGGTAACAATAGTGGGGGAGGGGTTGGGTGAATGCGAGTTAAAGCCAGCCCAAGCTTTTGCAAATTCGAAGGGGGCGAAGTCCGTCAACTGAACAGGGGGCAAAAACCCAGAAGGCAAGTGAGATCTAGATGACGCTGCAGCGATACAACGAAGATCGACTCGTGAATGATGAGTTTAGTTGATGATGGAAACGAATTCACAATGCTTGAACTCACAAAAGGTGTGGGGCAAGTAGGGTAGTAGTAGTACTTTCTACCGTCAGCGGTAAATGCGAGGGTACACAAGCAGGTAAGGGTGGGGTGAGCCGGGGGGGGCAATGTTGCCCGAGAGGCTCGTGAGAGGGGGTTGTAGGTTGGGATTGGACCAAGAGACGGAGCGGCCGCCGCACTTAGTGCTACTAATGAACTATCGAACAACCCCAGCGCAGGAACAGTACTTGTCAGCCCTCTACGATACACGAGAGTTACATCCCCTAGCTAGTTCTGTTTCTGCTCTATCTCCGAGATAAATAAGATCGCGATGTACCCAAACCGTGGACCTGGACTCACGGTCAGTAGGTGTTTCTAGTTGTGCATGCGCAGACTTCCTATGACTTCCCAGGTCTAGGCAGGTGAACGCATGCATATACGGCTGTTCGACATTCGGCCTGATTCGTTCTTGGGGTGCCTAACACTGGGCAAAGGAATTTTAAACTTGCACTGCCCTCATTGGTTGGGATGTGCGTACGCCCTAGAAAATCAAAAGACATACTTGAATCCGAAGCTTCCTGTCGATGACTATTGTCTACTGGTAATTACCTTTAGCATAACTCATTTTGAGGCGCAGCCAGAGGATTGCCGGCAACATGATCGCCTGAGCCGAGACGAACCTTATGAGAATGGAGCCTACGCCCTCTGACGACCATCGCGGGGAGCAAATGCATATGACGAGCCCTCCGAGATCGGCAGACTTGCACTCTAGCCGAGATACCGGTACTAATATACCCTGGTTGGTAGCCAAGAGACCGGGACCAACCGTAACTTTTGTTTTTTAACTGGATTTCCGGGGCAGTGCTATGTACCTAGTCTGGTTACTGTGTACCCGCGCCCGGTATCTTTCGAGGTTTGTAAGACCTGTTATTGGTGAGCGAGGACCTTTAGTACTGAATCTACCTGTGTAAGGATAGTAGGCACTCCCTAAGTAAAGTCAGAATCCTACTGGCTACTTGCATATTTTAGAAAAACTAAATGCCCTTTTCAAAATCTAGTTGCCTCTTCAAAATTAATTAACCCGCTGAGCTGACCACTGGTCCCGGCTGAAACCTATAAACCCGGCTCTTGTGATAGGAAGTACTTAGTAGTACTGTAGAGACTCGGTCAAGGCTATGGGTATGCCGGGAAGCGTGCCAACTAGACTTACGTCGCATCAAGAGCTCACGCAAGAATGTAACATTTTAGTCCACAGTAGTGGATCCCATTTGATATGGTTCTAATGCCTTTCCAGGGGAACATTGGGATCACGCACCTCATCTGTACATGGCTGATGCGTTTCCTGAAGCCCTCCACCTCAAAACTTGAAGAAATAGTAATACTTGAGGGTAATAATTCAGCTCCCATTCAATACTGAATGGAATGCTAGTTGATCCACAAACTAGTCTGGTTGTTACTAGTAGTGTTATCGATAAGGATAGTCACGTGGGAGCTTACAGTAGGTTGCAACTCTTGGCACACAATGTGAAAAAAAAACATTCGGCCGCAACTCATCTCCCAAGCTCCAATTTGTTCTCGTGGCCCTCAACCTTTACATCCCGAACACCAGCATAGACCCACCTAGGCCCACCTCAATGGTTCCACCAAGTGAGTTCTTCCTCTTGCCAGTTGCTCCGCTTTCACCTGCTGAAGAATTCCCCAATCATCAGAGAAAAAATCGAAACGTGTGCCTGTCCGCCTCCGACACAAAATCGAGAAGAAGGTTGTCGCTAAAGCCAAAAAAGAGCGAAGACATGCAAAGAAGCACCCAGAGCTGCACCCCAAGAAGAAACCCGAGAAGCTTAATATTCCAAACAGCTTTCCATACAAGGATCAGTTACTAGCGGAGATTGAGCAAGAAAGGACGAGGAAGGAGGAGGAGAGGTTACGGAGAATTGAAGAAGCGAGGGCAAAAAAGAAGGGAGCCAATGGAGCTACTGAGGGTGAGATGGAGGTAGAGAATGAGGAGATGGGTGGGCTAAGTGATGAGGAAGAGGGCAGTGGAAGCGAGGGTGATGAGATGGAAGATGAGGCACCGGCAGTGAGTCCAAGGCGGTCAATGAGCTAGACCGGTGTAAAGATGCTAATGTTGCGATAGACTGGGAACTCTGCAATGGCTGCACTACTAGCCTCCGCCCGAGCTCGAGCAAAGGAATTCGAGGGTAAAGAGGACACCGATGATGAAATGGATGAGGATTCGGATGGGGATCTTCTACCAGATGACGACGGAGAGCCCCGATCAAGTGCGGCTCACAAGGATACTTCGCGGAAAGCCTTTGACAAAATGTTCAAGAACGTCCTCGATGCGGCAGATGTCATTCTTTATGTGCTCGACGCACGAGACCCTAATGGTACCCGGTCTCGTGCTGTTGAACGGCAAATCATGGCTGCTGAAGGGGGAGAGAAGCGGCTAATCCTAATTCTAAACAAGATTGATCTGGTACCACCAAATGTCCTCAAGGGATGGCTGGTATACCTTCGGCGTTACTTTCCTACCCTGCCGCTTAAGGCTACTACCTCCGCTCCCAACGCAGCCACATTTGACCACAAAGCTCTCACAATGCAAGGCACGTCTGGTACTTTGTTCAAGGCCCTCAAGTCCTACGCCAACGCAAAGCAGCTCAAGCGCTCTATCTCTGTCGGGGTGATCGGGTACCCCAATGTTGGTAAATCCTCCGTCATCAATGCCCTTACATCTCGTGTAGGTGGAACTATGTCTGCCTGCCCTGTCGGCGCCGAAGCTGGTGTTACTACCTCCCTTCGTGAAGTTAAGCTTGATAAAAAGCTCAAAATAATTGATTCCCCTGGCATCGTCTTCCCCGGGAATAACTCCGATGGCAATACCACCGGCAGGAAGTCTAACAAGATTGACGAAACCGCCCGGCTCATTCTAATCAATGTGGTACCCCCTAAGCAGATCCTTGACCCAGTCCCCGCCGTCACATTACTCCTCAAGCGCCTTTCTACTTCGAAACATCTTTTTGAGAAGATGCTATCCGTGTATAATATCCCCCCCCTCCTCGCCTTATCACCTACAGACCTCACCAATGACTTTCTCGTGCAAGTTGCGAGGAAGCGTGGAAGGCTTGGCAAGGGAGGAATACCGAATATCAACTCTGCTGCTTTATGTGTAATCACAGATTGGAGAGATGGGAGGATACAAGGATGGATAGAGCCACCCGTAGCTACACCAGCTGTTGGCAGTGGAACTCAACAGCAAGCTCATGGAATCAAAAGCGAGGATACGGGTGCAGTAGTAGCGGACCAGAAGGAGATTGTCACTGAATGGGCAAAGGAATTCAAGTTGGAGGGATTGTGGGGAGATGGCGAGACAGGTTTTGAAGAAGAGAACGGTAGCATGATGGTGGACTGAAGAAGGTAATTTGGTATGATAGAAGGCGGGGTGTTAGTGCCTGAGTAGATGCTGTTCTTTTCTTCGTATCCGGTCTCAAAAAGTCTCTTACCAGAGCGTTCGTTAATGTCACATTTGGGGCTTATGTATTGTCTGGGTTTCGGGATTTACGCTATTTTCTTTTCCTGTTACTTTGCTATTTGTATTTTATACTATCATGGACAGAAGCAGATCCGAGTTGAAACTGCACAGCCCCATGAGTACCTTTCACCTCAAAGTAGTCTGGTTGGACTATTACTTCACACCTTGAGCACCTTCTTTTAATCTGACTGCATGCTTCGTACAACAAGCCCAGCCCGTAAGTCTGGTTACACAACTTCTGTAAACACTTGAGCAGACCGCGCCCGCTTCTTACTTCAATCTACTTCCTACCTCACCTCCCCCAATGCTTTTCTCCATCTTGATGCCACACCGGCCAAATAGTCCTTGGAAAAGTTATTATCATAATCTCGCGGAACTCTAATTCAGTAGTCTCCCGAGACTACAGTATTATTGAATTACTCATCCCCACGGACAGAAATTTAGTGAGGTAACTAGAGCCACGATAGAACGTTCCATAGAAGTTACCCTGATTTTCCCTCAGGCTCTGCTTGGCATATTACATTTCTTCTAAAAACAACAACAAAAAATGAAGTTTATAAAGACGTCGGGATATGCGAAAATTAGGAGCAAGTTCTGAATCCCACACATTTCCATCCCCCATATGCTTAATTCTTACTTGACAGCTTGAGGGAAATTAGTTCAACGCAGTCAAGAATGGGGGAAGCCGGAGGATACGTCCCCCGAGTTCAAGTCCCCGGTGAATCGTTATCGGCTGCATGTCTCATATTCGTTGTAGGCTCTTGGTTCTGGTATTGGGATATCCCATATATATAACAGATGGGCCCAGGAGCGCCAGCGATTCTACAAAACAGCTAACTAGGGTGTCAGGATGGAGGGGGGGAGTATGCCACGAGAGGTTGTTAGATTGGCAGGGAAGCGAAGAAATTGTATTGAAAATCCTAATGGGAGGGCTTCTCCGGAAGCGGGGGACAATGACAGACTAGGGAGCAATCACCTAACTTTTTAGTATACTTTTAACCGGTGATGTACCTGTGTAGTTTATCTTATTTTTTATATTGATATTTCCCCAAATAACTGGTATGCCCTTTGTGATGATATCTCTATCACCAACTGCTCTGTTTCGCTGTTCGTTTGTTTAGAGTGTGGACCTTACGTAAGGGGGGAATGCAAAGCTGCAACGACTGACAACGTTACACAAAGCTATCCTACCAAACGGACGACATCGATAGTACTCCCCTAGGACCCTCCAACATTGTCAACTTCACCATCCCTAATCATGTCCAACCCCGACGCCATAGACCTCGATATTGATTCTGCACATGAAAGCGATGAGACCCCCACCGACAACGTCGACAACGACATCAACGTAGCCGCACAAATGGGGTTCTCTTCCTTCGGCGGCCCGCCAAAAGCCACATACCACCACAAAGATAAAGGGAAGAAACGGAGTCGCAGTAGTGGAGGTGGAGGTGGAGCTATTGGAATAGCCACGGGAGCGAATATGGGTGGGCTAGGACCCGGAAGTTGGGACGGAAATATAAATGTAACAGGTGGTAAAAGCTATAGTCGTAATGTGGTTACGGCAGAGGAAATTGAGATACTCCCACCACCGATGGAGGGGGCTCCTGATTCGCTCCCGCACTCGTCGTACAGGGCGAACCAGAGCCAAATTCCCGGACTCCCTGCGAAACCGGAGTTTACTGGGGTGCCGGTACCGGCAGTGGGGGTTAATGAGGGTGGGTACATCTGGGACACCCAAGGACATGGGCATGATGAGCATGGGCAGGGCGATTACGGGCGTCATCGGGGTGGACGTGGTGGGCATGGACGTGGACGTGGACGTGGACGTGGACGGGGTAGGGGGGGAAGAAGCGGTGGAGGGGATGATGTAGGTAATGCGGTGGAGGGATATTATTTACCTTCATTTGGTGAGTTTTAACTTTGCATATCCTTCACCATTGATTTCACTGGGTTGAAGGGTGGAATTGCTGATAAGTGGTGCGGGGTTAGTCGAGGATCCATGGGCACGATTACGTACGAGTATACCGGCACCAATGGAGGGCTGAGTTGAGAGCTGAGGTACTTCTGGCATTGGTTGCAATTTTTATG
>Ga0307511_10003369_pt1 | contig 16456 bp, 19 predicted proteins | sample 13_EM_MG_FD_200266 | JGI IMG/M metagenome (GOLD analysis project Ga0307511, IMG submission 200266) | Populus trichocarpa ectomycorrhiza microbial communities from riparian zone in the Pacific Northwest, United States - 13_EM | ecosystem: Host-associated > Plants > Roots > Unclassified | place... | reverse complement strand
ATTTGGTTACCAGATTGACGCCTGTTCCTTATGACTTCCATGAATTGGAAACTGGAGGTGACATAGCTGGAATTGATTCGTTATCTAGGTGTGTACTTCATCTTCGCAGATACCCTTCAAGAAGTCCTTCAACTCCTGCACCGACATTAAGGACACCTCGCTTCCCTTCGCCCGTTCACTGACAACCTGCTTGAATTCCACATACTCATCGACGATCTTCTCCTGCACATGTGACAGCAGAACAAGCACGGTCCTATCATCCTCGAGATAAAGCCTCATCCTCGCCACCGAGGCGCGCAGATCGCGGTGGCAACCCATCTTGAAAGTCTCGTCCATGCTCGCGACGCTCGCCGATGGTGTTGGTTGGTTCGGATTGGCCGAGACGCTGTCCATCCAATGCCTCACCCCTGCGCACACGAGGTTTGCACAACCGAAAATAACATCTTCACACGCGTTTTTGACCTCTTGATCGATTCCCTGTTCCACAACGCGTCAACCACTTCATAACCCTAATGTTGTACGAAGGGACTCACGTGTTTGACGTCACCCATACTCTCGCCCCCGCGGGGCATGCCCAAACTGGCGAATAGCGAATTCGGTAATAAAGTTGCCCGTCCAAGCATCGAAGCCAATGTTTCTACATATGGGTCACGATCATATCAAACGTAGACCTGGATAGATATGCAACCCACCTGTGACGGCGGACAAGTCGACGGTTCTGGACGTGTCGTCCCGGCCAACGAGATCCAAGTTTTGGGTCATCTCTTTCAATATCAGCAAATGCCGAACGAGGAACAGTTCCCCGTCAAGCGTCTTGCTGGTGGTGTAGGATGACCCCGGTCCCTGGGAGATAACATTCGTCTTGACCCCCTTGATCGCATCCGCCGCTGAAACGAGTGACTGCCTACAGATGTTGATAGCTTCTTGGGCAATATCCTCAAAGATAGCGGGCTGCATGGGGTTATATGGGATAACTGGTGAAACGAGGGAATGTGCGAACCTTGACGAAGTCATGGAGCTGGGATAATACCCACAGAGTCTTTTGTAGAGTCGGGTACCAAGTTTCCTGTTTATCCAGGGACTTGACTTGGAAAATCTGACTGACGTTCTCCTTCTTTTCCGGGTATTGAAAGCCTCCGCCAGAGAGTGGATTTCGGACCGCTGGTGAAGAAGGGGAATGCGTCAGGAACCCGAAATTTGTGCAGACTACGTGCACCTGACACACCGACTAACTTATCGGGATATGTCAAATCCCCGGGTTTGGGCACATAATACCTGATCTCCGCCTGTATTATAGACTGCGCCTTGAAGAACAACCTCGTCTGGGCGTCTTGCAACACCATCTGGAGCAATCGGCTAATATGAAGCCTCCCAAGCCCCTTTGGCCGCTTTTTTGAGGAGATGGATTTATTTTCATCGTCGGACTTGGAGCCAGACTCATCCACCTCGTCGTCTGATTCGAGATTTGGCACGTCTAGTACCATAAGTGCCTGGATGACCGTACAGACGTCACAGATGACGGAGATGCGGGATTCGTGTAGGATTCGTGGGCGGAGGTCGTCGTAAAGGTAATCACAGAGGTTCTCAAGATATTGACTATGGTCCCCGTCAGCCCTCTAACCGGGTGAGAGATATTGCAGACCTACTATAGCAAGGTCTCCCCGGTATTGAAGAATGCGCTGAATAGCTCAAATTCGTCAATGCAAAGTTGTTTGAGGTAGCTACACCCCGTCCTGGTCTTTGAATAGTGAATCCACCTGGACTTCATAGGGTATACCGTTCGGATGGAACACTCACCAGTTCTACCAACTCAGTGCGGGTGGGATCGAGTCCTTTTATTTCGTTTATGAGTCGGTTTACGAGTAGACTCTTCCGTGCGGCAAAGTACGCCGTATGACATTCTGCCAACAAAGCTGAAAGCTCGTCTGGATGTGTCTGGGCCCTTCGCTCGAACTCGGAAAGTAAGGGCGCAAGTTGTGACGATACGGACATAAACCTCGTGTAGAGCAAGTGACTCTGGGCTGTCGCAGAAACGTCCTTTTCGGAAAGCCTCCGGGATATGTCCGTCGTGAGAGCTCTAACTGACCCCACGAAGTACATCTTGATGAGAGTCATTGCTCGCGTCATGCATTGCTGGAAGCGCAGGAGATACAGATCCGACTCTCTGAAATTTCTCTGTTGGAGTTTGGGTGAGTATGTGAGCGAACTCTGGAGGAAGGACACGAACGTGGTGTTTGAAGTACTCTATGCACAGGTCAACGCGTTCCACCATGTACAAGAAGTCCACTTGAAGGACGAGTGATTCTCCAGGATGGTTCAGCATTCGGGTAGCCGACTCCAGTTCTTGGAAGTACTGTAATCGTTGCCCGATTGCCTCGGTCATCTCCACAAGACGGTCCTATGACAAAACCATAAATGAGATCCGAGCTCCGTGAGGAGAAGAGAAACTCACCTTCTCCACAAGTAACCGTTCGCAAGCGTCCTTCAAACTCTTCCCGCCTTCCTCAACCCCTCTCCAACCATCCAGCATATCCGTAACTTCCCTCTCCAACAATTCGATCCGTTCCAAAACGCTATCGCACATCTCGACATGACCGGTGACCGTCTCCAGGTGAGCGTGAAAGTGGGATTCTTGGCTCCGGGCGACAGACTGGTCGATCAGTGTGAACCAGTCGTAGAACTGTTGGGGAGTTTGGATTGGTTGTTTTGGGTGCAAAGCGTGGAGGGCGACGGTTCCCCGGGCTGTTGTGGGTGTGGGGGTGTTCGGGGTCCCTGGTCGTGATGACGGACCACCGAGCTTTCGTAAAGGAGTTGACGGCCGGGACGACAATACATCATCTGGGAGAAACTTTGCGCTGGGTTGGTAAATCACTCGACTGTGTATCCCAAACCCCGAACATACCTTAGGCGGGAGAGGTCTGTTCTCGCTAGCAACCTTAATCGCGTTGATGCTCTTCGTGGCGGAGTCGAGCAACGGTGCCTTCGCTTCCCATTCTTCTACGCTGATCGTTAGCTTGGCTGGAGTCGGGACCAGTAGTAACGTCTGGTTCCGTCGTGGTGGAGCGCGGGTCGAGGTCATCTTCAAGATCTCAAAGACGCGGTTCGATTGCTAGGCGGCAAATGCCGAGCACGGATCGACCCTTGGTTGTCACCCTTTGTCACCCCGTTCCAACTTGGAGGGTGAGTTGTAAGCCCCACATACATCTCCATCGTCCCGAATTTAACTGAGGCATTAAACCGGAAGGCCCGGAAACTTAGAAATAATTTTTGGGGTGGAATAGACCTATTCGGCGAACGGTTCGTCGCAGTGGCGACGAGGGAACCCCGGTTCGGGGTAACTCGCACCCACGGACCACGTCCGGGCATCTGCCCCCGTACCACGGCCCTAGCGGCCTAAATCCGTGACTGCACACATCTAGCACTCCATGTGCATCCATACCCGGGGCAAACGACGGAACTGTTCACCACGCCTGACACTCCTTTAGCTCTTCGGGAGGGGTACCTGGTCGGGGGGAGACCAAAACCTCTCTTAAAAGTATGCGAACCACGCTTGGAGATTCTAACACACCAAATCAATCAAATGATGAATTTCTGGCCATTTCCACGGTCTATCAACACGGTCGGCAAGATCGTGGCTAGATCTGTGGGGTCCTTTGGTCTCTGTCTCCTTCCTTTCCCCCATACATTCCTCCGTTTACAACCACCACGCGTCGAATCCCCTCCCGCACAGCCATAAACTTCCTTCACATCCTTTGGGCTTTTCACGATCACCGCTTTCCGTCATGAACCGTCTTTCCGATGATGACGATCATATTATTCGGGCCACCCCATACGAGACGCTGTTCGACTACCGTTCTACGGTTGGTTTCTCTTCCACCCTATTTTCCCCACGCGACTTTCCTAACTCACTCGCCGTCTAGGTCTTCCCAGAATGTCTCAGGGCTGGTCCAGAACCCGCTTTATCGATGGAACACCCTGAAGTTTGGGTCACCACCCGCTCCCTCAAGCTCTTCCTCAAGTATTATGAGAACCCCTCAAAGCGTGTGTGGCTCAAACGACCGCTCGGCCACATCGAGGAAGATGAAGTGAGGGCCTATAGGACATACGCAAGTCATCCTCTTTATTGACGATTTCCACCTTCAGCAACTTATCATTACACCCACCTTAGGTTCTCCCTCAATCTCTCCAGAGCGCCCCATTCTTCTCTGTAGCCAATGCCAACACATGGGTTAGCATGGACCACTTCTACGCATTCCTCTCGACCCTTCCCAGCTCCGAAAACCAACGTGGCAGACTTCCGATCTACACGGTGCCACCCCCACCTCCAACATCTCCAACATCTCCAACTTCGGATGGAACCCTCGTAAATCCCCCGCTATCGTCGCGTGCTCGCTCCCAGTCCGGGGTAAAAAAAGAGTCCGTGGAGTGTATCCGTGCTCGCAGAAACAGTTACGCAAAGGAACGACCAAGCGTCCACGCTACCCCAAAAAAACCCGACTATCAGCTCCGCCGTCGCGCTTCGGTGGCCGTTCCCCATCCACCAGTATTCACTCGGCCAAAGTTTGAACCCAAAGAAGACGAAGGGTTTTCCCGGTTCTTAAACTACTCTTCGAACTTAGAGATGTCGTCTGCGTCCTCCGCTTGTTCGGAATCGACCATCACCTCCCTCCCTTCTGAGTACAAATCAACCCGAACTTCTCCCCTCACGCACCTTCAGCTTCTCGGACGCCCAGCCACCTCCGCGATGATCATTCGCCGTCCACGAATTTCCCACAAACAACCGGACGTGTACGAGATCTATCCGAACGTAGAGGAATGCCTCGAGATGTACCTATCTTCCGCGAAGAGGTATTACGATCACGTTCCTTTCAGTCGCTACTACCCTAGGCACCAGAAGTGTTACGCTGTCCCGGTGGAGAGTAGCTGGGCGAGGAAGCATATTGGGCGGGTGGAGTCCCCCATCAAGAAGCCTAGGTCTAGAAAATCAAGCAGGGTGACGGAAGAGGAGCTGTTCTCTTTCCCTGGGGAGTACCAGGCAGACCTCTTCGGCGATGAGGAAACCTTGAATGGTTTTATGGCCATCGCCAAAGTTGCCAGCCTTGAGAGGGGGATTGCTGAATATCGTTGGTAAGCCGGGGATACCCGATCCCTGACCGATATGGGCAGGCCGACCTTCCTATCCTTGATTTACCCAAGGCGGACAATCATAGAAACCCGCAGAACAACCCAACCGCAGCACACTTTGGCGTGTTTTACATCCCCTCAAAAGGGGGGAGGGTGCGGGCGCTGCTTATTCTCGCTGTAACGGACTGTTGTACTGCTGTACTGTAGCAACGCTAAACCAAAACGATGTACATATTCAGGATTTGAACGTTTGTCATAATTATTGTTGCATGCGTTTCGAGTTCGTCTCGGCCTCTTCCTCATCATCAGTTTCGACTCTCCTCGCCCTCTTCTTTCTCTTCACCCTCCCTCCGGTGGCAGAGGTACCGTCAGCGCTTGGTGCATCCTCCATTTTGCCCTCCCTTCGTTTCTGGTCCGCATTCTTCACCTCACCCTTGGGTCTCGGACGGAATGGTGGGATTCCCTTCCGCCAAGACTGGGTGAATAGGGGCCCCCGACGTTCATAACAGGTGCAGAAGTCGATTCGCTGTATAGTATATGATGGTGCGGTATTCTTCAGGGCTCCTCGGTGGATGGAGTTGGTGTAAGTCGTGTTGTTTGATCGTAGTTCAACCGAGGACAGGACCTGGATGAATCGAATGTATCCTACGACAATGGGGGAGACGGTGTGATAGTCAATAAAGTCCGGGACGACCAGCACTGAGCTAATGACAAGAAACGGCCACTGTCCACCCCCTACGGACCGGAAGAGACCTCTCCTGGCGCAGTGGCAAGTTCCGTGGTCACATCTCCAGGCTGGGGAGCGCGCTTCATTCTTCTCCTTTCGAGGATGGACTGTAACCACCGTTTCACAGTTGGAAGGATCTCGTAAATGAATGATAGGACGGCCACTGCAACAACCAGCTCCAATGGAATAGCAAGGACTGTTGAGAAAGAAGTTGTAGGGTAGATACCACAGTCAGGGTGACGGAAGTAGGTAAGTGAACCTACGGGCACCCAGTGCGGCGTTGGAAAGGCCGTTAGTTGACCGGTCCTCTGAATTCACTTGAAGTTAGATTTCGGAAAGCTATGGATGGTATTGTCCATACCTTGAACCGCTCGGGCCGCGATTTCGTTCCACTGGCTGCCCGCCTAAGAGGAAATCGAGAAACCGTCCGCGTCGACCTAAATGGACTACACGCACCACAATGTCTAGGTATGCCCAACGTGGAATATCGATTTGGTGAGAGATCCTGAGTGGAAAGCTAGATGAATGGATGGTCCATAAACGCCAGGAATGAATATAATTTCTTGGACGACGATTGCTTCACACCTTGTAGCAGTTGTATTCGAACAGTTATATGCCCACACATCCCATCTGCGCCGATCGGAAGACAATCAGACCCACGACATGGGATAGGAGCGCGGCGCACAAAATCGCAGTTCTGTTCTGACAAATCCCACAAGCGGAGAAAAGGCCCTAGGTGATTGTGTTACACATACACCGTGTATCGAGTCCCTTCCATGGGCCCCAATAAGATGCGCCAGGGGAGAGGGGATCGAGGGTATAATCTGCCATCAAGTAATCCTCGGTCAGTATACAATCGCCACTTCAAGTGGCAAGACGTGCCTGCCCCCCGACATGGTTCCATAAGCTTTCCCGCCACGTCACAAGGGGATTCACCACCAGAATTGAATGTCTATCGTTACGTGAAGCCGAATAATCAATGACCTGAGGTTGGCGTTCGGAAGAGGGGGAATGGGCTACTCACCCATCTGTATTCTTCTGCGCATACAGCGGATGGATTTTGAGATTGAACGGTGTGAGCTCGGAACGACGATAGAAGAACGAAGAACACTATGAGGTAGGAAGGCATCGTATCCGGTAGCCCGGTGGGGGGAGACAGGAAGAGGGGGGGGGGGCATCATGTGTCGAGAAGAGGGGGAGGAGGTGGCATGTTGGGGTATAATCGGAGAGTCGGGAGGGGAGGAAATCGCGTGCTAGACAATGCTAGCCTCTTTCATTCGTCGCGACCGACTCAGAAAAATCGTGGCGCTTCCCAGCCTTGACGCGTTTGAGAAATGACTCAAGCCTGAAGACGGGCCCGGGTTTGGTGGTTATTCGTTGTCGGCCTTTGAAATTTGAGGATGGAAGGGCGAGAACAGACCTCCGACTGAGCCCAGCGGGTCCTGCAATCGCGGCCCGAGTTGGTTCTGGTGTCTAGCAGCTCGAGGCTGCTCAACGATCGGAATCCATCGTTCCAGATGTAGGGCTTTGGGTGTGAAGGGCGCCGCCTCCTCGACATGCAGACGGGTGTGGCAGTGGTGGCGACGAAGAACGGTCCGACCTACATCCGCGGTGTGGTGCCCATGCTGAGGGAGGTTCGTTGCCAACCTAATCAATCTCATCGATCGTTTCCCGGTTCTGTATCGCCATGACATAAACAAAGATTTTGAGTGCAGAATCGGCGGCGGAGATCAACAGAGTTGATAAGAGCTTGACGGGCGCTGCTATCCCCCAACTATCCCCCAGCCATCCCAACGCCTTGCAGTACCAATCCTATACCAAACGTTGCTCAGAGCCGTTGGGTTAGGATGGCCGTATGTCCATACTTCTAGCTAGGTTCTATCTCCAGAGGTGTACGGGAGGGCGTGGAAGGGGTAAGATCCCCACCACTCGACATCGAAAATCTTTGTTTACACATCACGGCATGAACAAAGAATGTTTTGCAACTGGCTGTACTTATGTATGACTCTGAATGAAGGGCGTCAGCGCTCGGGCCGGGATGGGATTCGTGACCGACCGACTTGGTAGTATTTGCCGTTCGTCCTAGCGCTGGCTGTCTTCCTCACGATAGCGTTGCAGCCACGAGGCAACACCGCTTTTTACAACCAACGAACCACCGGTGAAATCCTGGAGGCCGATCCGCCTGCGATGTCTGCCTCTCAGATACTACAGCACCTCTACTCCCTCGATACTTCTTCTCCAGGCATCTCGCGCCTCATTTATGCCCTAATCCACCATGACGATGACGAAAAATATCTGTCCACCCTTCGGGGATCAGAGCTGACGAAGCTGGTGGATTTCCTCGATGAAGTACGCACTCTCCGTCTGGTTTTCCGCTTTGTTATGAAACGGTTTTCCCAGGCCCTCGGCGCCATTAGCACCGCCGACGACGTTTCCCGCCAATGTCTGCGCAAACTACAAGCAATATGCGGCGACAACATGACCCTCCCGTCTTCGTACGCCGTATCCGGCGATCTCGCCAGAGTCGGTGACGATCCGGTTGCCTTCGGCGGCTTTGCCGATGTATGGGAAGGCACTCGCAGCGACACCAAAGTCTGTATCAAGGCGTTGAGAGTCACCTTGAACGATGACCCAACTCTCGCGAAGGTTTGCATCGGCGCACTTTTTTTTCGTGTCCACTGAAGAACCCCCGTGGACACCGTAGTCATTCTTCAAAGAGGTCGTTATGTGGAAGAGGTTGAGACACCCAAATATCGTCTCATTCATCGGTGTCACAACGCAACCTTTCCAAATCGTGTCAGAATGGATGCCGAATGGAATTCTGACCAAGTACGTCGAGAAAAATCCGAACGCGAATCGGATTGGGCTGGTGAGTGTTTCCTCTGGGATTGTACTCAATCAATCACGCCATCTACCTAAGCTTTTGGATGTGGCAGAAGGTCTCAACTACCTTCATGCAAACCATACGATACATGCGGACTTAAAAGGCGTAGGTTCTTTCTCTCTGTCGTCTCAGACTGCAATAATAACACTTAGCTAGCCCAACATTCTTGTTGACCACGGCGGCTGCGCACGCTTGACAGATTTTGGACTTTCCTCAATCGTTTGCGGAATGAGCTCTGTCCGTGTAACTCAGCCACAGGGATGTACTGTGGGATGGGCCGCGCCTGAGATTCTCACGGGAGCTGATAGGGTCACGCAGGAAGCGGATATATTTGCCTTTGGCATGGTCGTCGTAGAGGTTAGTCCTTGCAACGCCGTCGATGACGGAGGGACAGATTGTTTACCTAACCGGTTCAGGCTTTCACAGGAAGGAACCCATTCAGCGGCTATAATCCTTCATTCCTTACTTTGCAGATTATCAATAGTGGTAGACCCGCTCGTCCCCAAGAGGCTCGAGAGCTGGGTCTGGTGGACTCAGTATGGAACATGACACTAAGTTGTTGGCAGCAAGACCCTTCCAACCGGCCGACAGCGGCAGAGGTGGTTAGGTTTCTGCGTGAATGGTCAATAGCTTCTCTCTCCATAGAACTGACATCGATACTGATGTGATTTCTTCAGTTATACACTACGTGCTGCGAATCTGCCGTCGCCTACTCTCGCCCTATGGCGACATGCAGATGGTACAACAAACTATACGCCTATCTTCCCGATACTTTCAAACGGAGAGCCAACTCCACCCCAATCGCCAGGGGTCTCGCGGCGATCTGGCCAACAAAGTTCTCAGACCCATGCGGTCTCGACGGAGCCGAGTTCAACCCGTACCTTCTCTGACTCTGGTATTTTTAACGGTGGTTTCCTTCTTTCCATTGCTTACTGTACACAGCCCACGCTGATAGCCGCAGTATGCTCCCAACGTCGCCTGTTCCTCTGGAGGATTCAAGGTCCGAGGTGGCCGAAAGGCACACTGATGAGGTTGCTGAGGTGACACACCCCGGTATCTCTCCTTCCAGTTCTGATCATACTCCCGTCCTAGGGGCTCGCGCACGGGAATCCACGACCTGGGCGGGGAGGTGTCACCAGATCTCCTAGGCTGCCGAGCCGTCGCCGCAATACATACGAACTTGAGGGCGTCGTGAGGGAGGGAGACTATTCCAAAAATATCTCCCAGGTGATCGAAATTTGGAAGGGAAGGTACAAAGGCAAAGTAATCACAATCAAGGTTTTCAAGGTGACTCCTCGAGATCCTCATGCATCGACATTCAAAACGGTAAGCGTGCCACGGGATCCCTGGCAGGAGATCATTCGTCATTCTGATATTTTGCAGCGGATGCATGAGGTAATACGCTCTGTGAAGAAGTATAAGGATGACAATATTGTTCCATTATACGGGATGTCAACAGCCATTGCCCCCTTTTGCCTGGTGTATCCCTGGTACAAAAACGGAAACATCATGAACTATCTGGAGGACAATCCGGAGGACAATCGGTTTGATCTGGCCAGTGTATTTCAGAAAGCCCTGTATTCCTGACGCTCACCTGCATCCACAAACAGTTATCGGATGTGGCCAGAGGATTGTGTCATATTCATAAGTTAGGGATAACTTTCCGCAGCCACCTGAGACCAGTGCGTGGAGATTCGTTGCTATTGATGAAGTTTAATGCTGTTGACAGAGTCACATATTGATCAATGACAGCGGCGTTGCTCAATTAGATGCACCAACTTGGGGAGACATTGACAGCTACCGATACTTGGCACCGGAAACTCAGTTTCCCAAAGACAATAGTACTGCTGTTTCTCCTAACACGGCAGAGAAAGACGTGTTTGGAATGGGTATGATTGCCTATGAGGCGAGTTCCCACTGCCCTTGATCAACTTCAAATCTCACCTTACTCTAGGTCTTGACGGGGAGCGTCCCGTACTCTGGGTTTGACGATGTCACTGCACTGTCAAACATACGGGCTGGAAAAACACCTGAACGACCCTCCGAAGGTATTCCTGATCCGATTTGGCAGCTCCTCGAGAAATGCTGGAGGGTGGATCCTTGGAAACGCCCACCAGCCGCCGATTTTTACGACTCCCTCTTGGGGTTTCGTTCCGTCCGCTCAGGGAAACTGCTGTTCGAGGTTCAGATGATCAAAAGCTCGTTCAATAGAGGAGTATGGCAGAACTATTCTGTCATATTTGAATACGGCAACAAAAAACACCAGACCTCAGCGGCCAAGAAGCTCGGGGTTTCGCGTGAACACACGTGGTATGTGTTTCACCCATCCCTACCTTCGCCTATCACTAAACCCCAGATACTAGGGACCATCCGGAAACCTGGTCGGTTGAAGTCGATGAAGGGAATCACAGACAGCTGGTCTCCTTAAAAGTGAACTGCTGGAGACTCTTGCTTAACACGTTTTGCGGGAGAGGGAAATTCTCCGTGAGTCTGTAACCACCCATGTGACTCCCAACGCCGTTGATCACCCATGTGCAGCTTCGAAACAACCTCAACAAACAAATACGGGTGAACCTCGAGGGGGCATATACTGGGGAGGTTGTGCTTAGGGTATCCCAGGCGGAGACATTGTAGTTCTTGACATGCCTCCTCGGCGGAGGTTGATGATTTCGTAGGGCCACTTCAGACATAGCCTGTGAACGTAGCAGTAGTCCGGAGTGAAAGCCTAAAAACGAGGAGAGCATGTGATGTAACATCACGGGTTTGGTACGAACCTGCACATGTCCCATCTGTACCGATCGGGGAACGATCAGACCCACGACAGAGGGATAGAAACGCGACGTACGAAATGGAGAAAATTGGATGCTAGACCACGCTAACCTCTTTCATTTGTCGCGACCGACTCAGAAAAATTCTGGCGCTCCCGGGCCTGTCTACCTTAAGTAACAAATGACTCACGAGCCCGAGTTTGGTGGTTGTTTGTCGTCGGCCTTTGAGATTTGAGGGTGGAAGGGCGAGAACGGACTTCCAACTGAGCCCAGCGGGTCCTGCAATCGCGGCCCGAGTTGGATCTGAAAATGTCTCACGTCGGAAGTAAATTTGGCAGCAGCCCGAGGCTGCTCGGCCCCCGTTCGTCCGAGACCGTCGGCCCCACCATCCCTCACCGGCACCGATAGTAGGGTGGACCGTCGAGTTCTCACTTTGACCCTACTCTCGACGCGACCTCAGGTTCAGCCGTGGGTTACCGTTTGATGTCCAAGCTGGTAGCGTTACGATATGGGTCGGCCATCTGAATCAAGTGCGGAAATGTTGGGTACGAATCCATTGTTCCAGATGTAAAGCTCTGGGTGTGAAGAACACGGCTTCCTCGACATGCAAATGGGTGTGGCAGTGGTGGTAATGAAGAACGGTCCGACCCACATCCGCGGTGTGTTACCTATGTTTAGGGAGGTTCGCTGCCAACCTAATGTAATTAATTTCATCGTTCGTTTCCCAGTTTTATATCACCATGAACCACAGCCTTCTTCCCTGGGTAACGAGAGGTTCTGACATACCTCGGGCAGCCTCGCCCCCCCAACCTAAACACCTGACGGGGTTTGCAATTTGAAGGTGAGAAAGCAACAGTGGTCGTGAGGCGAATTGGGTCAGTCTTCCGTTTGGCTTAGATTCACTGGGCACTCGCGTATCGAGGGGTATGTATTATATGACTCTGAATGAAGGGCGTCAGCGCTCGGGCCGGGATGGGATTCGTGACCGACCGACTTGGTAGTATTTGCCGTTCGTCCTAGCGCTGGCTGTCTTCCTCACGATAGCGTTGCAGCCACGAGGCAACTCCACTTTTGACGATCAACGAACCACCAGTGAAATCCTGGAGGCCGATCCGCCCGCGATGTCTGCCTCTCAGATACTACAGCACCTCTACTCCCTCGATACTTCTTCTCCAGGCATCTCGCGCCTCATTTATGCCTTAATTCGCCATGACGATGACGAGAAATATTTGTCCACCCTTCGGGGATCAGAGCTGACGAAGCTGGTGGATTTCCTCGACGAAGTACGCACTTACCGTTTGGGCTTCCGCTTGGTTATGAAATGGATTTCCCAGGCCCTCGGCGCCATTAGCACCGCCGATGATGTTTCCCGCCAATGTCTGCGCAAACTACAAGCCATATGTAGTGACAACATGACCCTCCCGTCTTCTTACACCGTATCTGGCGATCTTGCCAGAGTCGGTGACGATCCGGTCGCCTTCGGCGGCTTCGCCGATGTATGGGAAGGTACTCACAGAGACACCAAAGTCTGCATCAAGGCTTTGAGGGTCACCTTGAACGATGACCCAACTCTAGCGAAGGTTTGCATCTGCATCCCTTCTTTTCATCTCTACTGAAGAGCTCCTGTTGACACCGTAGTCATTCTTCAAAGAGGTCGTCATGTGGAAGAGGTTAAGGCACCAAAACGTCGTCTCGTTCATCGGTGTCACAACGCAACCTTTTCAAATCGTGTCAGAGTGGATGCCGAATGGGATTCTGACCAAGTACGTCGAGAAAAATCCGAACGCGAATCGGATTGGGCTGGTGAGTATTTCCTCTCGGATTGCACTCAATCAATCACGCCATCTACCTCAGCTTTTGGATGTGGCAGAAGGTCTCAACTACCTTCATGCAAATCATACGATACATGCGGACTTAAAAGGCGTAGGTTCTTTCTCTCTGTCATCTCAGACTGCAATAATAACACTTAGCTAGCCCAACATTCTTGTTGACCACGGCGGCTGCGCACGCTTGACAGATTTTGGACTTTCCTCAATTGTTTGCGGAATGAGCTCTGTCCGTGTAACTCAACCACAGGGATATACTGCGGGGTATGCTGCGCCGGAGATTCTCATGGGAGCTGATAAGATCACGTGGGAAGCGGACATCTTCGCCTTTGGCACGGTCGTCGTAGAGGTAAGTCTTTGCAAACGCCGTCGATGACGGAGGGACAAATTGTTTACCTAGCCGGTTCAGGCTTTCACAGGAAGGAACCCATTCAGTGGCTTCAAACCCTCGTTCATTACATTGAAGATTCTCAATGGTGACAGACCGGCTCGCCCGCCGGAGACGCGAGAGCTAGGTCTGGTAGACTCGGTGTGGGACATGATGCTCAGTTGTTGGCAGCAAGACCCCTCCCACCGGCCAACAGTGGCGGAGGTGGTTAGGTTTCTGCGCGAATGGCCAGTGGTTTCTCTACATAGAGGTAATATCCTGACGTGATTCCTTCAGCTACACACTACGTGCTGCAAATCTGCCGTCGCCTACTCTCGCCCCATGGCGACAGGCAGGGAATGCAGATGGTGCAACAAACTATACGCCTATCTTCCCGATGCTTTCAAACAGAGAGCCGACTCCCCCCCAATCGCTAGGGGTCTCGCGACGATCTGGCCAACCAAGTTCTCAGACTCATGCGGTCTCGACGGAGCCGAGTTCAACCCGTACCCTCTCCGACTCTGGTATTTTTAACGGTGGTTTCCTTCTTTCCATTGCTTACAATATGTACACAGCCCACGCTGATAGCCGCAGTATGCTCCCAACGTCGCCTGTTCCTCTGGAGGATTCAAGGTCCGAGGTGGCCGAAAGGCACACTGATGAGGTTGCTGAGGTGACACACCCCGGTATCTCTCCTTCCAGTTTTGATCATACTCCCGTCCTAGGGGGTCGTGTATGGGAATCCACAACCAGGGCGGGGAGGTGTCGCCAGACTCCTTTTGTCGAGCCTTCGCCGTGGTGCAGTCACAACACCATATGGACTTGAGGACGTCGTGAGGGAGGGAGGCCATTCCAAACATATCTCCCAGGTGATTGAAATTTGGAAGGGAAGGTACAAAGACGAAGTGGTTGCACTCAAGGTTTTCAAGCATCAGCAAACCCGTCCATCACTGTGCTGGTGTGTCCGCCAAAAAGATCACATAAAAATGTTACGTAACAATCACCACAGACATACCCCCCTCTGTCACAGAAGCTCACAGCGCCCACAGAAGCTCACAGCACTCACAGTGTCACAGCTATACCCCGACTGATTTGCTGATGAGGTGCCTCCTCAAGATCCTCGCGTATCGGCATTCAAAACGGTAAGTGTGCTGCGGGATCCCTGGCAGAAGATTGCTCATCATTCTGATATTTGACAGCGGATGTATGAGGAAATACACTCGATAAAGAAGTATGACCATGAAAACCTTGTTCCTTTATATGGGGTTTCAACGACAATCACCGATTTTTGCCTGGTGCACCCCTGGTACAAAAACGGAAACGTCATGGGCTATCTGGAGGGGAATCCGAAGATCAATCGGTTTGATCTGGTCAGTGTATTTCAGAAAACCCCGTAATCCTGACGCTCACCTGCATCCACAAACAGTTATCAGATGTGGCCAGAGGATTGTCCTATATTCACAAGCTAGGGATAGTTTTCCGCAGCCACCTGAGACCAGTGCGTGAAGCTTCATTGCCATTGATGAGGTTTAATGTTGTCGACAGAGTCACATAATGATCAATGACAACGGCATCGCTCAATTAGATGCACAAACTTGGGGAGACGTCGACAACTACCGGTACTTGGCACCAGAAACACAGTTTCCCAAAGACTATAGCAGTGTTGACCCTCCAAACACGGTAGAGAAAGACGTGTTCGGAATGGGTATGATTGCCTATGAGGCAAGTTCCCTCCGCCCTTGACCGACTTCAAACCTTCAATACCTCATCCTAGGTCTTGACGGGGAGCATCCCATACGCTGGCTTTGATGATTCCGTTGCGCTGTCAGACATCCGGGCTGGTAAAACACCTGAACGACCCTCCAAGGGTATTTCTCATCCGATTTGGCGGCTCCTCGAGAAATGCTGGAGCATGGACCCTTGGAAACGCCCATCAGCCACCGATTTTCACAGCGCCCTCTCAGGGTTCCGTTCTGTCCCCCCGAGGCAATTGAGGATTCAGATCCAGAGGTTCGAAATCCCGTCCGGTGAAAAGAAGAAGCGGCGGTTTTCTGTCAAGTTTAAATACGGAGATGAGAGCTTTACGACGTCACTGCCACTAACCCCGTCGGTCTGGATTGGTTATATTCTCGTGCCGTTTGTGTTTCGCCATCCCTACCCTCGCTAGTATCACTAAGCCCCAACTAGGGCCTATCCGAGAAACTGGTTGGTAAAAACCAATGCACTGGATTACACACACCTGGTCTCCTACAAAGTGCTCTGCCGGACATCGACAGCCGGGTTCAAGAATGACAAGGTTTGCACAGGGACATTCTCCGTGAGCCTGTAACCACCCCTGCGACTCCCAATGCCATTGATAACCCATGTGCAGCTTCGTAACGAGGTCAACAAACAATTCCAATTGAATTTTGAGGTCCCAGGTAGCACTGGGGAAGCGGTACTTGAGCTCTACCTGGAGGCGTTATAGTTCTCGATACTATGTCTCGACAGAGCTCGGTGAATCCGTGGGACCAATTGAACCTCCTTAGTGTCAGCCTCATGACGAACATAGCGGTGGTTCGGAGTCACGGGTCCCCCAACACCGGTCCGACGATTACTACGCTTCCTATCAAGTTGTATGAACGCCCGGCATTACAAACTTCATCAGGAAAAGCTCGATCGGTCGATCGGCGGATTTTTCAGTCGAACATGGGATCTCACGGGTTCCTACGAGTTTTGACCGGGACTACTGTCCAGTGCACCTGGTCAGTATTTTACTGT
>Ga0307511_10003368_pt1 | contig 16457 bp, 12 predicted proteins | sample 13_EM_MG_FD_200266 | JGI IMG/M metagenome (GOLD analysis project Ga0307511, IMG submission 200266) | Populus trichocarpa ectomycorrhiza microbial communities from riparian zone in the Pacific Northwest, United States - 13_EM | ecosystem: Host-associated > Plants > Roots > Unclassified | place... | reverse complement strand
TACCCAGAAGTATTAAATTGTGTTTTATATTCTTGTGGCTAGTTATCTTGTTTTGGAATTATGGAACATGCTTTTTTGTTCCCTTTAATAGGATCTGGTGTTTTCCCCAACTCCTAGAGGGAAGAGGAAAGTGGTGATATCAACCAATATAGCAGAGACATCATTGACACTGGAGGTAACATGTTCTTATTCTAAAATACAAGATGTGATTATTTTGTGGTACCAGGCAGAGAATCACCATCTACCCTTGTTCCTTTGATTCTCTTAGGGCGTTGTCTATGTTGTTGACAGTGGATTCTCAAAACAGCAGTTCTACAATCCGGTAATTTTCATAATGGTTTTTTTTTTTTTTAAATCAAGAATGGGTAGATGTGGTGTGCTGCAGGGAAGTATGATTTTTCTGAACACAAAATTCTGTCTCATAAGTGTGTGTGACATTTCTTATTGGTATTCAGGAGTTAAAATGTGCTTTTAATATTTACCCAGCTATGAAAGTGCAACTTTCCTAATTGAATGTACATTGGTATTAGTTTATTGGAGTTGTTGATTAATTTATGGATGCTTCATTCTTGTTCCATATGAACTAATGTTGAGAAAATAATTGATTAAATTATTTAGAAATGTAAATGTAAATTATTATTGAGAGCTTCTTCCTTTTTCTCTTGCCTGTTGTCATTATTGTTTTTGTTTTTTTGCCTTTTTTTAACTAATTAGCTATGAAAACCTGCTTAGGTACAGAAATAAGTAAGTATATGGGTAAGGGGTCAAGGACTTTTGGAGCCAGATAGATTCTCTATGTGCCATGACCTATGAGAATGTTGTATCTCCACGATTACTGATTATATTGTTTCAAGGAGATAACCTCATTATTTTACCTTTATATGCATATCTGTTTCTCTTAGTTAGTTGCTTTTATTTTCTATGCCGCAGATCTCAGATATTGAAAATCTAGTGGTGGCCCCCATATCAAAGGCGTCTGCTAGACAAAGAGCTGGTAGAGCTGGAAGAGTTCGACCTGGGAAGTGTTACAGGTAACTTACTACAGATGATTAATATACATTACTGTTTTTCTTTTTCTTAAACAGATGGGTGAACTTGTCAATTTTTACTATTCATGATCTTATAATTTGATCTTAAGCATGTTTTATAATAGTCATTTCAGTTAACAGAAACTATATGTTTTCCATTCTCTACTGTATTTTATTGCTTAGAGAGTTGAGGGCGTGACATTGAGTTTATAATTTGTTCACCAAGGCTTCTAATTATTGAATAAAACTTCTACTACCCTTTACCTAGGGTGTGGGAATACCTTTGTTAACATTATTTTTAAATTAGCAATTAGCTATTGCAGGATGAAACATACGAGGGCTGTTGATAGTAGGAACCAAGAATTTGTTTCATAGGACTTTCTGCAGTGATGCAAATATGCTCTCTGGTGACTTAAAACTTTAAGGACATATTAAGTCCCAATATGACTTTCTTTTAACTGTTCAAATATGCTACAGATGTCTAGTTCTTATTTTATCCACCTAACATCTTAGGTCATGAATTTGTTTGGTAAAATTCTTTGAACTCCTGATAAGAAATCCTCCTGCCTTATTTTTATAAACTTGATTTGTGATACATTTTGCTCAATCCCCATGTTTTTTTATGTAAATTATAGATTTTATGGCTTTACTAGTTAATTTAGATTATCATCTGGTGGTTTTCTTTGTCTTTTTCAAATATAACAGCATATAATTACATATGCTGGTGTCTGCAACCAGGTTATACACGGAAGAGTACTTTGTCAATGAAATGTCTTCTGTTGGGATCCCGGAGATGCAAAGGTCAAAACTTGTTTCCTGTGTGATTCAGGTACCCTTTTTTTTGGTTTCCGTGATGTACTCATGCTTCCTTTCTACAAAGTTATTGTTGTTGTTGCTGCTGTTGCTTTCATACTATTGGCCAAATAATCTTCAAATTCCAAGAATTGATTTTTCTAGGTAAACATGAAGTTTTGCATTGGAAGGTTTGTATTTTAGACTCTAATTGTTATTGTGTTCTGATATCTCAGTTAAAAGCCTTGGGAATAGACAATATACTAGGCTTTGATTGGCCAGCATCTCCACCACCTGAAGCAATGATTCGAGCACTTGAAGTTCTTTATTCACTAGGTGTCCTTGATGATGATGCTAAGCTTACTTCACCTGTTGGGTTTCAAGCAGCAGAGATTCCATTAGTATGTTGCCTCCGGACTATTGTAGAGATTTTTGGCTTTTATTGCTGGATCGTTTATTTATGCACGTCATTCTCTCATCTGCGGGGAATAATTATGAATTTCTTTTTGGAGTGAAATACACGTTCTAAACATATCTTTTACCTTATATATCCACTGGATGACAAAATGAGGAAATGTCGTAAGAGTAGCGTTGTTACTTCAAAGAGATCTTATTGTTCATCAGCTCAGCCTGATGCTTTTGTTTGATTTGTTTTTCAGTTATTTTGCATCTTTAATTTAAATCTGTTGTTCTAAATGAGTATTGCTGGTTATCATGAAATATTTTCTGTTGTATTCATGGCAAGCATAGGTTTTCTTGGTTAGAATTTATAAGACATGAACTCAAATCTATGTAAATTTTGCAGGATCCAATGATATCAAAAATGATACTATCTTCAAACCAGCTAGGATGTTCTGATGAGATCATCACAATCGCAGCTATTCTCTCCATCCAGGTAAGGCTTTTTGGTTCTTTATTCAAGGTTTTTTTTTTTTTTTTTCCTCAGCTTAGTAGTTGGAATTGGAAAATTCTAAGAAAGCCATAAGAAAGTACCCTATAAAATAGTTAGCGATAATAATAAATTTACAAGGAAGAATCCATTTACAGGAATTATACAAATAATGAGTGCATGAAGGAAATGTTACCTTGTAGGTTAGTTAATGCTTTTCGTGTCTTGTTGCAGTCTATTTGGGTTTCTGGTAGGGGGGTGCAAAAGGAATTAGATGAAGCCAAGTTGAGATTTGCAGCTGCTGAGGTATTTGATTTTGTCTATCATTCTTGCTATTATCTTGTGCAGTGAACAGTTCTATGCATTGAAGTTAATTTCTTGATTGTATGAATTGGAAGTAAGATATCCTTGACCCTTGTTTGTACCTCTTGTAGTCCTGCCAATTGAGCAACTGTATCTGGAAGAATCTTATACCAAGCCTTGTCTGCTATATTTTGAAAAAAATATCCTTCCTAGCCATCTTCTTGTAACTAGTTTACTCATCCAACAACATCTTGCTTCATCTTGCATGGAGCTATAATTCTTTTTCCATTTTATTTTATTGTTCATAGCTGCATTTAACTAGTAGTTGTGATATATTCTCCTACTTTTAATATTTGGGTTGATCCTCAATGATTTTAAGTAAGTTTATGTAAAATGAAACTTATATGTTGGTCACCTGGTCTTTAATTTTACAACCTCATTTCTAGTACATTTGCATGTATGCTGCGGTTTCATCTAATTTTATTCTACACCGGTCTCATTAACTGCATCATTTGATTACTTTTGCTCTTCATTTCATTTGTTAACCAACATCTTGTTTTTCTCATCTCAAAAATTTTAATGTCATAAATGTTTTTTTTTTATGCATTGCAGGGTGACCATGTTACATTCCTAAATGTTTATAAAGGTTTTCTTCAATCTGGTAAATCATCACAATGGTGTCATAAGAATTATATGAATTACCAAGCTATGGTATGCATCTGTTCTTACTACTCTCTGTAAACTTTAGTTATGGTTAAATTTTCTTTCTGCTTTTTGTTGGCTTTTCTCAATGAATCTGCTGTCGTTCAGTTTTTCCATCCCAGATATTTTAAATGGTGCAATTCATATAGATTATGTTTTGATACTAATTCAATTTGTTCTGCAGAAGAAGGTAATTGAAATTAGGGAACAGCTCAGAAGAACAGCGCTGAGATTAGGCATAGTCTTAAAATCTTGTGAAGGGGACATGCTGGTAGGTTTTGCAATAATTTACTGATTTTGTTCTTGGGAGAGAACAAATAAATCCGTTTATTAAAAAAAAAAAAAAAACTTTTATAAGATTGCTACCCTCATTGAAGTAGGTCTTGTATGCTTTCTGTTTGTTGCTTGTTCCTACTAGTGCCCTGCTCTTTTCTGCACATTGAGAACTTATTTATAGCTGAATGTGAAAGTGGATTTATCCTATCGGAATCTATATTAAGCTCAGGAAACCTTATGTTATTGCTTATTTTGCTTAAATACATGTTCTTGACAGATTTCTTCAAGTGGTCTGAGTTAACTTTCTGGTTCATATGTTTTCTTACCTTTTGTTCCATTGCTAAGAATGTGCTAAAATAAAAGGTGGGAATTTCATAATAAAATTAAAATGTGAAACAGTAAATACTTTGGCCTTAGTTTCTCCTTCATGACCCAAATAAACTTTCATAAGTGGCTTTTGGAGTGGCATGCAGTTGTGCACTGTCTTTCCTATTTCATGAACCTTAATAATTTGATGTGTCAGACACTCAGGGAGGTTGACTCTTCGTATCTTTTGGCTTTTCCTCTTCTATTAAACATGCTATGACTTTTGAAAACATTATTTGTTTGTATGTGTACAGACATATAGATCTGATTTTCACTGTCCTCCACTTCTCACCTTCTTTCTCAAAATGATCTTGTAGGCCGTACGGAAAGCAGTTACTGCTGGATTTTTTGCAAATGCAAGTCGTTTAGAAGTGAGTGACTTAATTTTCCATGTTTCCTGCCAGACTAGAAGTATGGAATATGGACATGATATCATCTTCCTCCATTCCAGTAGGAAGTTAAATACTTTAAAACAGTGAATCGTATTCTTTTTTAGCCTAATGTCTTGATAAAAGTTGTGATTATATTTTATTGAAAGGCATTCAGTCATAACGGGATGTACAAGACTGTTAGAGGTTCTCAAGAAGTTTATATTCATCCTTCGTCTGTGTTGTTCAGGTTAGTAGGCTGGAGTTTGATATTTAAATATTTAGTGAATTTCATCCAGTGCTGCAAATATGGCATAAACATCGAAACAAGAATCACATGCTTTGTTTTGTGATGCAATTGATGCTCAATTGTGAACTGGTTCGTGAATATTATGCTAGCAATCCATATTCAAGTGACATTCTCAATTGCAAATGTGTTGATGGTTATAACTTTAGCTACATCTGATAGCGTGAGGATATAGTGACTAAGTAGTGTTAGGCTTACTACTCTCTTCCTTGCCACATATATGTGGAAGGGTAGGCATGATTGTGACTTTCCAGTTTATAGATGTTGAATAACCAATAGGAGATGTTTTCAAGATAAACTTGTTCTGGAATCTAGTACTCATTCATGAATGCATTTAATTAGTTCATGCATTGGTCACACGTTTACATTGTATTCTAGTGTTTACATTAATATGGTTGATGTTCAAGGAGTTATTTTGTGGAAGTGTAAGGGTTGTGAAAGTACCAGGTGTCTTATAAACAGTAATGTAAGTTTTTGAGTTCTGCATGTGGAAGTAAGTTAATCAGAGTTTCAGTTTCAAAATACTTCTTTCTCTTGTGTTAGTTTCTTGCTTCACCACCATATTTCTAAGGAATGGTATCATAGCTTTTGAGAAAAGATGATGAGTAGTGGAATGTTTCCTTTTCAATTTTCAAAATTGTCAAAGGAAAATTATGACAATTGGTGTATGCTATAAAGGCTCTTCTTGGTTCTCAAGATACATGGGAGGTTGTAGAGAGGTTACGAAGAGCCTGAAGATGAAACAACCTTGAATCAAGTGCAGAAGGAAGCTTTGCAAAAAGCTCGCCAGAAGGACCAAAAGCCCTCACTTTGATACATGTATGATTAGGCATGTTTGAGAAGATCGCTTCTGTAGCAGGTGCAAAACAGGCATGGGATATTCTCCAAATTGCCATATAGGGAGATGATAAGGGGAAAAGAGTTTGTCTCCAAACTTTGAGAGGAGAGTTTGAATCTCTCCATATAAAAGATTCTGAATTGATTTCAAATTATTTTTTACGAGTCCTGACTATGGTGAATCAATTGAGAAGGTAGGGGAGAACTTGGAGTATGTACGGGTGATTGGAAAAATTCTTCAATCTCTAGACTCAAATTTGAACACATAGGAACAGCCATCAAAGAGAGGAAGAATTTGGAGACTTTGACCATTGATCAGCTTAGTGGTATTTCACTTGTTTAGAATTTAAGTTCAGGATTCAATTTATGATTTGAGGCCACTTATTTTGAATTTAGGATCAATGATTTTATTGAATGTTTCTCTAAGAACTAGTATTCGTTGTACTTGATGTTCACTGAATTTCATCAACTGATAGTATTTATGAATATTGGTGCTTAGAATGATCCTTGAATGGATTTAGATGATGGCTTTGTATCATCTTACGATAGAATCTAGATAATATGGCGTCTCAGTGTCTGGGCCTGGACAAATATGGTCAAGTTTTGCTGTTGAGTTCTCATATTGTGTTTTGTACATGTGCGAAGTCTGATCATCTGAAAACTTTTATCTTGTTGCAGAGTTAATCCAAAATGGGTTATATACCACTCTCTTGTCTCAACAGACCGGCAATACATGCGGAATGTCATGACTGTTGATCCTTCTTGGCTAACAGAGGCTGCTCCACATTTTTTCCAGCATCACTAACCACCTTCGCAATTGTTTCTCTAATGGATGTAAAGAGGATACAACTCAATTTTGTCGTGATTATTTAATTTCTTGAACAGTTATCTACGATATAGATTCTATATCATTTTTCTTATTTCATTAAAGAAATTTGTTCTGTTTAATGCTTTGATTTTTCTTCTTAAAAAAAAGTTTGCCCTAGTGCATGTGTTGACTGTTCTGGTGAACTTGTTGCTTAACCGTGTGAGATTCTGTCAATAAGCTGAGGTGCCTTCAATTTGTCTCCATCGTCTTGCTCGTGTGAATGAGATCTGAACCCTAGTTATTTAGTGCCCTGTTTGCAGGTTTTACCGGCTAATATTTGCAAGATGCTGGTTGGTTTAATTTGGCTTTACATGAAAACTACGAGTTTGAGATCGTGTCAAGTTAATTTCTTGCTCAGTTTTCGAGTTTCAATGCTACCAATCATTGTTGCTGCTACCGTTACTGATGATACCAGGGTAAAAAATAAAAAGAAAAAAAATATTCAAACAAATATTCCTCATGATATCTCAATAAATACCACAAGTCACCAGTAATAAAAAGCATACTCAAGCTGACCTGACTCTGTTACTCCTATTCCATATACAATCTTTTCGCACGCATTTCACCCATTCTAAATCTACTCAGTATGAAGTTTTCCGCGACTTCATCATTTATTATTTATATCTCTATTTCATATAAGAACACGGGCTAATTATTGATTCTAAACAAAAAAAAAATTAAGTTTTGCAGTTTTGACTTTCTGTTGACTATATAAAAGAGGGACGCGGTCCACGATCCAGGGGAGGCTTCCCTGAGTTTGGTTGCCCGGAAATGTTGGTATGGGCCTGATTCGCCAATTTCCTTTCAGCAGATGGAATCATCCCATTCTGAAGAATATCAAAATCTATTTAGGAATATTGTTCTGAAAACTATCGGACGAGACGTTCGCGCAGTAATTCAATGGTATATGGTTCTTGCAAAGCATATGCTAAAAATTCAAGCACAATTTCACTGGGATTTACGGAAGAGCAGCAGAGTTTGATGGCTCCTAAACGGGCTTGGTTGACCTCCATTATCCTAATACAAACTCTCCATGATATTGCAATAGCTATAAATATCCCCTTGTTCTTAGTGTAATATATTTCTGGTTCCCAGGCCTCGAACTTCAGGCAGGGATATAGAGCAATTATAATTCAGTAAAAAAGAAGACAGAAAAAGGGTGTCTGTTTGACACTCTTTCAGGTTCATCTCTCTCAAACTCAGGTTTGTTTTGACTAATGGTTGTTCGGATTATTTGCTTGGCAATTGTCTCTGATAGCTTCTTCTCCCAATTCCCATTTTTGGCAAGCATTATTGCATATGCTCTATACCCCATATCCCTAGGCGTGAGAAGATGGTCCCGTTGATGCCTGATCCTGAAAAGACCAATGCTCCTCCTGAGTATGTCACAAAGCTGTTACGGTGCAAAATCCTTGTGATAGAAAGGATAGGAGAAATGGCGTACGAGCTTCAGCCACCTGCAGGATCCAAAATCCATCTTGTGTTCCCTTTATCACGAGGCAGCCAATATCAGCAGCAACAAAAGGGCAGATGTATACTAGTTGAATTTGGACTGGGGAATGGAACCAATGCATAACAAGCCAGTTGTTCAACTACTGTTACAGCAGTTGAGTTTTCCCTTTGGAGATGCAAACATGGGAGGACTACAAGCTTCTGCAATCAAATTTTCCCAATTATAATCCTTGAGGTCAAGGAATTGCTGACTCCAGGGGTGTTGTAATGAACCAATTTTAATCAAGAGAGGATTTCATCGTTAGCATTGTAGTCTTCTACGCAGAGGATTAGTGCCGATAAATGAATGGTTATTTATAGCTACTACATGTGTCATGTGGTTAGCAGTCATTAGCTGAGTCAGTTAGAAGTTAGTTGAGGACTAACACTATTCCCGCCAAGATCCTCTGCATAATTTTACTGTTTCAATAGTTATCAATCATTAAGCCATATAATTACTTGACTTCTCATTTCTCTCTCTCAGATTTCCAACCATTCTGCAGTAAAGGAGCTGATCAGTTGAATAAAAATGAACATAGCAGCACTCATACTTCTGCCAGTCCTTCTAACCATCCAGTTTGCGAGCAGCCGCTCCATTAGAAATGAGTTCTCCGATCTAATATCTGATGGCTTGGATCAAAAAGGTCAAAACAACTTCTTACAACTAAACAATCTGGGGACAACTGTGACTTGCGAGCCGATTTATGGCTTCATGCCTTGCACCACAAAGGTTTGGGGCAACCTCTTCCTCTTGGTGGTTTACGAGTACTTGCTGTCCCTCGCAGATAAATACATTTCTAGTGGATCCAACCTTTTCTTTCAAATGTTCGGAACTGGTGTATTTGGTGGTAGTGTGTTCTATGTGGTTGGTAAATTCCCACAAATTGTATTGGTTCTTGGTAAGCTCTTTTCTAACACTTCCTTTTTATCTCAGCACATGGTGTAAACTTTTCCCTGTTTGCTATTCCTTGTCGAAAAAGATCTGAGGTTAATCTTTGGAAATAGGACTATTCATAGAATATTTTCTGGTAGGAAAAGAACAAAAATCAGTAAGGTTTTATAGTACCAATGTTGTGGTTCTGTTTGTAGTTTGGTCAGGAACTGCTTGATAAAAATGAATGTTCTTTTTCAGTGACCTTGCTCTCAGCCAGTGAAAATGTTGTCGGATCAGCAGTATCGATGTCAATGGGGTTTCTTGCAGGCTCAACGATGATGAGCCTAACAATAATCTGGGGTTCTGTTATTGCTTTCGGAAGCTATGATCTTCAACAGACTAATTCCTCAAACTTGGAAAACAAAACGCCGTGCCTTTCCAATGGTCTTTTTTTTTTTTCAGTCTTCTTGAGCCAATATGCAAAGATCTTTTCTAATTAAGTAAAATGAAATTCAAGTGTGTTCTGGTATACAGGTTATGGTGTTAAAACTGACATTGTTACCAAGTATACTGCAAGAATCATACTTCTGTCAATGATCCCATATTTAATACTTGAACTGTCGAAAGTTTTCAATTCTTCTTCAGCAACACGAGCAGGAGTCCTGATTGCTCTTATTGTTACAGTTATTTTACTGGTGACTTACTGCACCTTCCAGGTAACATATTTAATTCAACAGAATGATCATAACTTCGAAACATATGATGCGCACTCTTATGAAATACATTTCGGAATATATCAAAAGAGCAAAGAAGATAAATCACTAGAAGCGTATGCTTTAAAAAGTAGCTAATAGAAATTGAAATATTGGTCTTTAATCATTGATTGCCATCTTTCTGATATAGCAATGGCACCTGCTATACAGATTGTTAAGAGCTTTACTAGTTAAGAAAATATGTTCGTGCAGGTATTCCAGCCATGGATTCAGGATAGAACACTCGAGTATTTGATTCTGTCATATGTGAAGAAGAACCTACTACAATCTCTATGCAATCCTTATGGGAGGCCCATTGAATTCAGGATAAGACAGTAAATTTTCTAACTCATATATTGATCACTTTTTTATAGGCTATTATTTCCACTTGAGAGTTCACTACTTACCATTGATTAACCTTTCCTCGATATATTTTCAGGTTGTTTCACAAGATTGATCTGAATAAAAATGGTCAAATATCAGAAGATGAAGTGAGAGCATTTTTAGTGGGAATAGAAGCAGGAGTGGTTGGCTTGATTGGAGACCATTGTGTATCAAAAGTGATGGCAGAGTTTGACTTCTCTGGAGATCATGGTATAAGCAAGGAAGAATTTATTGGAGGGATATCGAAATGGCTTGATGAGGCTAATGGCGTTGAAAACAACGGAAACCAGACAGAATTGTTCAATAGTAATTTACCGGTATATGCTCATCCACTCTCAGGTCCTTTCCCAAAAGCTAAGAGTTTCAGGAACAGTAATAACCAATTGCAATATTGCTAGGGAACTGGAGAAAAACAGCAGATATGGGAGGCTGAACAACAGGATTCTAAGAATTCCGATGAATGGAATTACAGTAAGGCCACTTACTTCATCCTTCTGGGAACTGCTATTGCAGTTCTTCTGGCAAAACCCTTAACCAAAACACTCCAAGAACTTGCGACAGCTATAAAGGTCCCCTCTTTCTTGGTGTCGTATTTTTTGGTACCCTTCGCTTTGAACTTCAGACAAGGATATAAATCAATTACTTCTGTCAGTGATAAGAAAGAGAAGTCCGTGTCTTTGACACTCTCTCAGGTTCATTTCTCACAAACTCAAGTTTCTTTAGATTATTTTGGTGATAACAATGTGGTGTCCTCAGGCTAGATTCTCAGTGAACCGAAAAAATTATTTTCTTGCGACCTCCTCTAAACGTCGAAACATCTCTTTTGATCAAAGAGTCATTAATGCAGATCTTGGAGTCCAAGAAACCAAGTGTTATGCTATAGATGTCTTGCATGCATGAATGCTTATTTTCTAAATTGACAGGGGAAAGTTTTTGTGCAGATCTATTGTGGGGTATTCATGAACAACGTTCTGGGTTTGACGTCATTCTTGACTATTGTTTATATACGAGATGTTGAATGGGATATCACAGCTGAAATTCTGGTTGTTCTAGTAATTTGTAGTGGAATCGGTCTATCCTCCAGCTTCTCCTCCAAATTCCCATTCTGGACATGTCTTGTAGCTTATGCTCTTTATCCGATATCTCTGGGCTTTCTTTACGTTCTCACCATTTCTCTCGGATGGGGTTAAAACCTGTTCACACCAATTGTTTATGCTGATACTTTTCATAAGGCGTGATTGCAAGGGGACAATAAACTGCATGGAAACTCAATCACTCCTATGAGTGAGTGTTTCACAAACTTGATAGATCGAAATTTATTGTGCTAATGTGTCTTGTCCATATAAAATTATTTCATTTACCTTTGTAGTTTTATCGGAGGCACACATTTAATTTTCTTTTTCTCATCCATGCATCTGGGTTTTTGGAGCTGTTTGAGGCAACGGTATCAATTCTGTTCGGACAGGTGTTTTTTTTTTTCAATTGAAAGAAAACATTTTGACTTCGAAGCATCATGGCATGTTGTTTTAGGGCTGTTTTGAGTTGGGATGCAAACCATATTTCATGATTTTTTGAAAAAAAAAATTAATTTTTACCAAGTCAATTGATTGAAATCAGGAACAAGATCGCAAGAAAATTAATATTTTGAGGTCAATTAAAGGTTAAATTAAAAACCTTTTGAAGGGCTCAATTGACTGAAATCAGGGGTGAAATTGAAGAGGTTTGAAAGTTTGATGGTCAATTAGGGGTAAACTTGCATAAATCCGAGACAAAGAACCAAAGTGAAAAAGGTACTAAAATTCAGGGTTAAAATTGAAGTTCAGTAATAGCAAAATTGCATTAAATCAAAAGTTTTGGAGTCAATTCGGAGTAAAATTGAAGGAAATCAAAAGTCAAAAGACCAAATTGAACTTTGGCCAAAACTCCCTAGTTCAAGGCAAAACGGTGTCGTTTCTTAATAAAATAAAAAAAAAGGGAACCAGACGACGCGTCATCTAGTTCCTGTTCATTATCTTCTTCAATTTTGCCCAAAAAAGCTTCTTGGATAGCTACTTTTCATGTGCATTTAATGCCTTATATCTCCACCAAATGTGACAACACCTGAACCAAAACGATCACCTGACATTTCTCTACAGCGCAGTATAGTCTGTTCAGCCTTTAGCCATCGAATTTGACAGCCTTTAACTCAGGCAACCTGCTTTGAACCAATGATTGGGATCTTTTTCAACCGAATCAATGGCTGAATTTTTTCCCTAATAAAAACAAGATTTCATGGCCTGAGCATCAAGAAAATCAAGTGTGGTGCAAAAATTGAAAAAAAAATCAGCCTTTCCCCCCCAGTTTCTATCATTTTTCTGTTGTTTCTCTCTCCCCACCATTCCAGCTTATTTGTCGCCAAATCCACCACGCGTCGCCAGCCGACCACCCCTCACGCCAGGAATAGCCCCTATTTCTTCCTTTCTCTCACTTCTGTAAATTCCTTATCCCTCTTCCCACAACTAACATCGGCCACCATTTCTCTTGCCAACGCTTCCTGAGCCATCAGTTCAGCCTCCTGATCATGGACGAGACCCCTACCTCCGGTAGCCTTCTCCTCCCCCTGCAACAAAATCCATGGTTGGGCCATGACCATGTGAAAGATGGGTTGTACCTGTGTCAACCCAACCCACCAAAAAAAGGTCAGAATTGTTGGGCCGATTTTGGCCCCACATAGTCGGGCACGGCCCAATTAGTTGGGTCGGACCAACCCATGTATTTAATAATATTTAATTGTAAGATTAAAAAAACAAAAAAAATCCAAAAAAAATAAAATTGAAAATCCTTTAAAAAACTTTATGATTTTCTTGCATGTTTTTCTACCAATTTTGTTTCATATTGGATTGTACTTTTACATTATAAGATACAAATCCGATATTAAAATATCTAGTTTTTTCCAAAATGTTTCTAAAAAAATTCAAAAAAAAATCTCAAAACTTTTAAATTAATTTTCCCTTTCAAAAAAATTTAAAAAAATTATTTTTTTTCATGCATACAATCAAATCCTAAAAAGTTTTCCAAGCATATTTTCATTAAAAAAACAAAAATTAGCATCTTTTTCATGTTTTTAAAACAAAAAAAAATAAATATCGTAACCAATTTATGATTATCCATTAGGGCTTGGCCAAAATGTTAAAAACTATTTACCAATCATTTTTTTTATTTCATATTAGGGTTTAGAAGTAGACCTTAATATATGTGGGGTGTAAAACTACACAATAGAATACACTCTTAGGTATTAAAGATATAAAGTGTAAAATAAATGTGATGTTAAAATTCAGACTTGAGAATGGTTAGAATTTAACCCAATAAGGTAGAGATTCTCTCATGAAAGGAGATCTACCTTGAACCGTAAACGAGACCAACAAATAAAAACATGACCTAGAAAAACAATCAAATACCAACACAGCTTACCTTAGATAGGGTGCTCTGGGAGTGATGCGTCTTCCCCTTGCACAACCAGTCTTTTACTCAGACTCTCGCATACCATAGGTTCTTAGTAATCATAATACTAGGTGACGACTTCTGAACCTTAATCATAATTTTATAATTAAACCCAAAATTGTTTCCTTCCCAATAACAATATCTCTTAGAAGGCATCAAAACGCTCACCAGCCACCGACGTCACACCCGCGACAATTGTCATGCAATTTTATCTCTTATCTTTCAAACTCAGGGATTGAAATGTCAAGAAAATAAATTTTTGGATCAAAATTATACAAATTAACTGTGTAAATAGAAAAAAGGAAAGTGAGTGGACTAAAGAGAGCTTTCTCTAGCGAATTGGATATTTAGCATTTGATTTCTCCTTATTTTACACTTCGATCCTCTTTTATTGAATTTTTTTCTCTCATTAACAAAGTTTAAGAAATTGATCATTAATTTGATATAGAAGGATGTAATTGAAAAAAAAATTGAAGAATAAAAAAAAACTATGGTATTATGATTGCTACAATGATTTACCTAGCCATTTTAGTATATTTTATAATATAATAGAGTGAAGATTAAAAAAAAAAATTATTTTTCGACAATTAATATTTTTTTTCTTTAAACCATGATTAATAAACTGATTGTTGTACGGGTCTCTCTTTTTTTCTCACAAAGGTTAAATGGACAGGGCTTTCAAGTTTTGATACTTCTTGCCTAGTTAAATGCAACCATTCAAAATATTCAATTGACTAAAAATACATTATTTTCTTCATTGTATATTCTCCAGCAATGTAAAGGTAAAGTTTTTTCGAAGTACCAATAATTTATTTTTATTTTATGATCTCTCGATTTTCTAATTTTTGTTAGTCCCGCAAAAATATTGCGACTTGTTAAAAAAAAATGAGAGAAAAAACTATATGAATGATACGAGATTTTCATCAAATAGCATCAATGAAAAAGGTATGAATAAATGAGAGATTTGATGTCATTATTAAGAGAGTATTAAGGAAACATAATTAAGAAAGAGTGAACTAGCAATGGAAAGTATCTATACAATATCCTTATCGTTGGATTACAATCAATTAATGGTGGAGAAAATATATATGTAAAATAAAAACTGTGATCCATCCTCTGGTTGAAATCTCTTAAAAAAAATTAAGACAAAATTAAATAGATATTAGACTTTTTTAAATAGAGATTGTAAAAGGAATAATAAAAATGCATGAAAAACTTTTTGTCTAAAAGAATCAAAGACAATAACCTAGGGATTATATAAAAATTAATTTTGATATAATTTTAACCAATTGTAGGTTAAACTAAAATAAAGAAACTTTTGTTTACTAAAATGAAGACCAAATACAATGCTCTTATACTACAAAACTACATCATACAATTCTTTACCGGATAATACTGATATATGGTGCAACATTTTTTTTGGTTTTACCTTTCAAGAAATATTTTTTGTTGTTTCTGTATTTATGATGACCTATAAGAACCTCCGATAGTAATAATAAAAAAAAAACAAGAAGTCTTACCATGATTCAATATTAAGGTAAAAGTCTTATTATTTTTCATATAGTATAACAAGCTAATCACTCGTGCAATGACCGATACTTTTCTGTGAGTTGTGTACCAATCCCATAATAGTTCATCGTAATCTTTCAAATATTCAAAAAACCTAGTTGCATCTACATTAGGTTCTTCATTTAAAGGGATGTTACGTGAATTTTTGCTTGAATAACCATGTTTTATTTTTATTGCATCCATTACTATACTCCTATAAGGATTACTATAATCATCCACAAACTCATGTATGTTACTAGAACTAAAAGTTGAGTAAATTATTTTTTCTAACATGGTTACATGAGGAATATAGGGTTCTCGGTATGCAAACCAACATAAATATTTCTCGACAAACCCTTTTTTAAATAAATGCATATCACAACATCTTTATGGTGGAACTTTTTATTCTTACACTTAATATATAGACATCTAATTTTGCTTGCATTAATATTCTTTGGATTAAAAGGTATGAAATTAATAAAACCCTCAACCTCTTAAGATAATCTTGTTTATACAACCCTTCAAATGAATCTTGATACATCTAAGAACTATCATTGATTGCTTATAAAACCTATATAAAATAATTTTAATTTTATTAATTCCATAAGAAATTAATTTTCCTTAAATTTTCAACTTAACAATAAAAATTAACAAAAAATGATTGGTACCCATTAAAATAACCCATTATTTATTCAATCATAACACAACTAAGTTACAAAATAAAACTTAATTTTATTAAACTACAAAAAAAATTCAATTTCCTTCAAATCCCAAACAAACTCTAACACACAAATCATATATTAATACAGCAAATTTCTTTAGAAAAAAGATATAAAACACTTAAATATACAAGCAAACTACAAATACTATAAAACATTTCAATAAATTAACCTAAAACATAAATGTGTTACAAACAAATAGATGGGTTTGCTTTCTTTATGTATCAAAGCTTCACAAAAATTTCAATGATGGATGCTAGCACTACTAATAGATGTAGATTGATGTTGGCGGGTTAGGGTGGCTGGGTTTATGAGAAATATGTGGGTTGTTGGAATTTTCTTAGCAAGAAAAGGAGGAAGAAGAAGAAGAAGAAAATAGGAGGAACTATCGGTTATTAATTATTAATATTTTTCCACCTAAGAATTTCATCAACAAATTTGTTGGTAAATAATGATGTGTCAACTTTATGATA
>Ga0307511_10003367_pt1 | contig 16459 bp, 17 predicted proteins | sample 13_EM_MG_FD_200266 | JGI IMG/M metagenome (GOLD analysis project Ga0307511, IMG submission 200266) | Populus trichocarpa ectomycorrhiza microbial communities from riparian zone in the Pacific Northwest, United States - 13_EM | ecosystem: Host-associated > Plants > Roots > Unclassified | place... | reverse complement strand
CGAAGGAGTGATACATTCCGAAGCAGAGCAAGCAAGGGGGGTTGTACCCTGTCACCATAGCGAAGCTTAGGTTAAACTTAGAATATGGTTTGAAACGCCCTAGAGACTCAAGACCTTTACAAAGCAAAAGGAGGTACTGTCATTACATATTGATCAACAATACAACTCCTCAGACAACTCCTCGCAATCTCACTGCAATCTCACTGCAAACTCCATCTCCAACCTTTCTTGAGCATATGGCCCTTCTTGAATCTCCGTCATCATGTCTGTCCCTGGTGGGAAGTCGTGCTCGAAGATAGGTTCTCCAGCACCTCTCATATTTGCAAGCACGGATTGGCGGAAATGCCACCTCAGAAGTTTATCAGATATACGGTGTGGATTTGAAGGATCGCGACAGACAGGATCCAGGCTTCTTCCATCTATGCCAACATTATCAAACCCAAATACGATGATCTTGTAGTTATCCTGTTACAAGTTAGCGAGAAGGGCGAGTTTCAAGTCTATGGGAATACTGACATCAGGGTTAACCGAAACGAGGTAGTTGTCAAAGTCAATGTGAACAGTGGCCTGCAGCAGAAAGCCATTCTGACGCGAGTTGATTTTTGCTACCCCTGGAGTGACGTCCCTGATCCATCGGCCGTAACCCTGATCGACCCAGTAACTTTCACTTTCAAGAGGAAAGATATGAGCCGCTTGAAAACCACTCCATATGTTGAATTGTGCCCCACGATTAACCATGCCTGAGATCACACACTTCCCATCACGAGCACGGATTCCATCACGAAAAGTATCTTCCCGCCCCGAGATGCTGTGTGTAATGAGGCGATGCACCCATGCCTCATTGTTGATCTCAATTCGACCTGTTTCAAAGTCAGCTAGTGATTGATACTTTCACTCAGGGAGCACCTACTGTCGCAATAAACATCATACTTCCCTGGTTGCAGAGCATTGTTCGTTGTCGCTATGACATGGCCTGAAGTTCTTTCTTGAACGCGTAGAGGAGCCTCTGTGATGAGAATGATCCCAAGCATGTCGAGAAAATTCGTTTCCGTAACCGACCCATTTTGAATGAGTCCTCCTAAAGCGACTTCTCGCGATGTAGCATCGTAAAAGTGGATATTGCGGCCTAAATTACGATCAATGGGCATTGTGATTCGAACCGCCGTAGTACAGTAAATCGAGAGGCTGAAGCTGCCGTGAGAGCCCGTGTCATCATCCCGCCAAGGCTAATCCAGCTGCCCCGACGGTAAGTAGCTTATGTAACACTCGCGAAGAACTAGTTAAAAGCGAGTCTAGAGGTAGATTGCATCATCTGACATTGACGCCTTGTAAATCTTAAATATTCTTCCACCGCACGTTCCATAGACAAAGACAGTCATTGGTTTTCATGATCATGTAAATGACATGAATTTCTGTAGCTGCCTAGAATTTAGGATCATGGTTACTATAGAAGTGTACTCTATACACTCGAGCTGCTTTCTCTACTGATGTCCGGTAGCTTAAGAATTAACAAGATTTATCTAACTTGTAAGTGCGGAATCTCATATAGGCGTAGCTAAACACTGACAGGCGATCATCAAAGATCAAAGTATTGATAACACCAGTAGTATAATTACTGTAAAGTTGACACTGAGGCTATCCTCAAAGGCTACGCTCTATTGGAGTCCTAGAGTACAAGCAAACAAGATTATTCTGGGACAAATTATGAATGTAACTTTCCCAGAATGTTTCATTTATGCTAGACACATCAATCTGCGTGAGGCCATTGATAATTGATTGGCTAGGCTGGCCAATGTAGTCCCTCGGATGACTGTGCAAGTACTAATGTCATACCCAATTGACCACTGCCCCAGATCTGTAGTCAAATTAAGCTTACCTGCTTGTGGATCAGTATTGTCCTAGTCTTTTTTTTTTTTTTAAAGTCTGTACGTCGATTTGACCTAATGTCAAGGTGAAAAGCAACTTGCTATATGCCTCGTAAGGTTTACACGTAGCGGATGAAAAGGAACAGCCTTATTTTTTGTATGTGTCTTTGCATCTCTTAATAATGTCCTGCATGTAATATAGAGAACCTTGGCTGAAGACATGACCTCACGATTGAGGCGAGCCTTGGGGACCGGAGGTGACATCGCCCGATCACGACCACAGAGATCAATTTAATCTGTTAGAATCGCAATGGCCAAATTGTGCCAACCACATATTTTCACCAAGGTTTACGTGCGCCGGCACCCAACCTCAGATCCGCATGAATGAGATTAATCTATATTCAAAAGGCGGGACGGACAAGGCGTAATCAATGTACACAGAGCGCAATACGAGCTGGACCAAACTTCAAATACCTTACCGATCCCATTTACAATAGAGTTGCATATGGTCACTAGAGCATGTCCATGTCAGAAGACATTGTTCACCTGAAAATATTTTCAACGAACAAAAAAATCTTTCTGCAAAGCACCCGCCCGCACCCCGTAGGAGGACGTGCCACTGGGAATCGCTCTTCCACGGAGATTCACAAAATTCCGTATGCACTCCCTAAGCTGTTAATACGACTAACTGAGTATTTAAAAAAAAAATTTAAAAAAAAGGTTGAACTGTGACGTTTACATAGCCAGATTCCAAGCTAGGAGTCTTATTGGCCGTGTGTTCACGGAGGTTCAATTCGTCCACTGACATTGAGAGTAAGTAAGTACGGAGGCACACACAAAAAGTCTTTTCCTTTCCGACCTGGAAAGATGCATATGCACCGAATGCAGCCGGACATTCTTTACCTACGGAAGTGGTGCATAATTACATTGTTATTCACACCAGCCATAGTGATGAACTTTACCCTCGTATTCTCCTGAATAACTTATTTGGGTAAACGTCTTAATTGTTCTCAACAATATCATGCTGAGGCTAATATATAAGCAATTCATATGCCAGATATCTGCGCGCATTCCCCCACATATGCACCTTTCCAAAATAGGAAAGGGGAAATGACTATTGGTTTACGCCTCCGTATTATCGATATCAGTAGGGGCTGGGGTACCTGGCGAGATTCCTAGCTGGCCTAAGATGGGAAAACCACGGTGGGGACGGCCCGCTCAAGTGATTTTCCTCCAATTATATAGTTTGAGCCGGATGAGCAGCTGCATGAGGCAGTAGTAATGGTTAGCAAAGATAATTCGATACCACTGGTCTAGTTGCACATGGCACTCACACTGGATTGAGCAGGTGGGCTAATACAATGGCCGGCCCGGCTGCGGAAGCTCCCCGTCACGCACATGCACTGTTGAAAGACTCATTTCATTTTCTTGCGTATATATTGGGGTGACAGGAATCTATGTACAACCTATTCTAAAACAAAGACTATATAGATACCACAGTAAGGCTCTCAATAAGTAGCTGATGCCCCACTGATCGAAACTCTTAGAGGCGGGATTGACTGGTTCCCGAAATAATTATCCTCAGAATGTCCGATAGCACATGGACCAAACCAACTGCAGGGGATGCGGAACCTCCCTTTCTTATTGGTGATAGCAGACGAACTACGTATGACCTCGTTGAAACCTGCATTATAACCCTGATCCTTTGCTCATGGACGTCAATACATTTGGATATACCTGGGAAGAACGACCGACACCATCATCTGCGTGCTATTTGGCAGAAGGTACAATGGACAATAACGGGAATATTATGCCCCGAAATGGTGTTTTGGGAGGCAAGATGGTTGTGTTTTGAATTGGAAAAGCTGAAGAAACGAAGGGAACGCGAAGTGGGCGGTCGGGAATCACAAGCAACTAGCATAGTAAACGAAACTAAACCCGAAAGTGCGGTGGTCGAGATCTGCATCAAATGTGGGTCGTCAAAATGTGTAACTGAGGATGTCACAAATCGAATAAATTCGGCCAATCATCTCACACCGGAATCAACACTATCACGAATTCGCAGGCAAATGAAGGAACTTCGCAAACACAAGCAGCTCTTCAATTTTCCTATTTACCCCAAGCGATTGGAAGTAGGATTTTTCGTTGAGATGGGTGGTTTGGAGATTGATGTTCTAGATCCTTCCAATGCAACTAATGGACAAGTAGCCTCATCCAATTTCGATGTGACGGGACGGGTGACTTCATCTGGGGCATTACTCCTCCAAGAAGCGGGGCTATTTCCTTTGCTGGACATTGACCGGGTCAACGACCAAAGCAAGACTGACCTTCTGACAAAGCCCTGGTATGCTTTCAGTCCACCTGGATAGTGGTTCAATGCATTGCCCGTGACATCACTGGACTTCCACTTTCACTGCTTGAACTCAATACCGTCATGCATGTCATGTGTGCTCTCTTGATCTACGGCATGTGGTTTAAAAAGCCCCAAGACGTGGGATTCCCGACAATAATTACCCCAACAGAAGCAACAAAGGGCATGATCTGTCATCAAATCAACGAACTGAAGGAGTGCATCGAGCCCCTGGACCAACCCGAAAGTCTCCAATTGAACAAATCGACCAAAACCGATATTGCAGAGGTTTCTATATTCATTGGTGCAATACTTGGATTAATTATGTATGGAATCTACGGAGGTGTTCACCTTTCAGTATGGAATGGGCATTTTCCTACACGGGTAGAGAGAGTCCTTTGGAGAATCTCCGGTTGTATAATTGTCGGAATGCCGGTATTTCTTGTACTATTTTTGCTTCTGCTTAAACTAGTCCGCGGTGCACCCGAGGTGCAGGATTTAGGCAAGTGGGAAGTCACCGTAGCAAGTGGGTGGACATATACCAGCGTGGCAAAAGGTCCCGAATCAGCCCAGCACAAGGACACCGAGGCCGCCCAATCCCCGATGCATCCCAAGTCGTCGTGGAATCTTTATAGCCATCACTCGCAATTTATTAGGGACCTGATTGAGAAAAAAAATGGATGTTGTTTACTATTTATATCGTTATTGTCGCGCTTCAACCTATTGCAACTGTCATATACTTTAGTGCACGAGCTTATGTGGTTGTGGAGGCCTTTCTAAGCCTCCGTAGCGTACCGAAGGGGGTTTATACCAAGGTCTGGTGGGTGGAGCTAATCCCCCATTTTTGAGTTTATTTCCCTCTCGGTCCATTCACTTCGCTTTTTTTTCCCCGAGCTTCCAGTCCCTGTACTTTCCTTCCTTCTACCTTAGGGGAAGAATTCTCTTTGACCCCTTCTCACCTTTATACTTTTCGTTGCCAGTGAAATGTGTTTTAACTCGAATCTTGTAGAGCATACCATTCCCACGCTTTTTTTGATAATATTTTCCATGGGAAGTCTCCGGTTTTGGGCTTACATATGGAGGTAGATTGGCTCGGGTATATCAGAATTTTAGGGCGGAGACAGAGCGAGGTTAAGGCTCAAGGGTAGGCCTACGAATAAGGTTTATTTTGCGCCAGGAGATAAAGAGGAATAAATGCCTAGTAGATTGGTTTCTACATTGACTCCGTAGTGCACATAGAGTTTTCCAGGACTTTGTTTAGCCAACCTTTGTTTTGTCTTGATCTAATTTATGATCTATTAATTGCCATCTGTATATTGTGAGAACTATATCTATTTAGATCGCATAGACCTGGCACTGCATCAAGCATTCGTTCCGAGCAAGATGCCACATCACCGCTGGTGCCTTGTCACGGGAAGAACGAATTCAGGGTAACCCAAACGACACCCTAGGTATATATCCCCAGCTCTAGGCGAATAGAACAGCATTGATTTTGAGGATGTTATGGTCTTGGCTAGGTAGAGTGTATTCTAATTGACGGTGCGAGACTAATGTACGTATACCTATACGAGCTACCACGAACAATGGGGTTACGAGAGGACTAACAAACAAAGAAGCAACCTAGCGTTCAATCAGTTGAAACAACTTCGCCTCCTCTAAAAGGCTGTACTGATATCTGATTGGCCATCATTTTGGGCAGCTCGCTTCACCAAGTGCACGATGAGGATCAAATAAAGACCCTTCATCCAACGAGATCATATATATTATATACATGCTTTGCGATCACTAGGTATCCCATATATCCAACTAGATTTAAATCACACAATCCTCGTAGTCCCCAGCGCCGATATCAATATCACAAATGAGAATGGCCGGTCCCATCTCCACGCAAATCCAATTTCACGAGGCTAGCTATAGCCGATCTCCCGACTTCACCTTGGCTTCCTTCCTTGTGAGAAATGTTGCTATATCTCCTCCCATGTTCACACTCAACCAGATACGGGAACCCTGTTCTAGCTCTGTGGGCCTACGTATGCAGATCATGAATACTGGAGCCCCTCCTCCGCAAGCATGTTGCACAACCAGGATACCAACCAAAATCAATGGCTCCCAGGCTGGAGCTGGGACCATAGAAATCCCGTTTTCCGACCCTGCTGCTCCCACGTCAACCCATACGTCGCCCTTGACTGACCTTCAGCTTTTGAACACGGGAGCTCAGATTCAATTTGAAGCTAATATAACCACCCTAGGGAAATACCTCCGGGAGAAGCTCCAGGCGGCAAACATTCACAGTCCGAATGAGGCCATGATTGGCGACTTTATCCTCGATTTAGTACATAATGTTTCTCGGAATGTGGTAACAGAGGAATATACTGAGGAAGTTGTATTCATAGAAAACCTCATTGTGCCTGTAGTAAGTACATATCCTAACACGCTACCCCCTGAAGTTCTCATCACAAGCAACACCTATCATAAGATCACAAAAAACTAATCAAGGAGCCTAATAGAAGAGACGGATAGACCAATATGTGAGACTATTTCGGGCTGTGAGCGACATTTTATCAATAGCACGAGGGTTATCACATCCCAAACTTCAATAAAAACCTAGGTACGGAATTACTTAAATCTGTGGGACCGTAGAAGTTTCCACTGAGGCCGGATTACTGCAGGCTGTTCAGCCTAACTATGGTATAATTTGTTCAGTAGAATTTACTCTCGAATCTAGACTATCTCCTTCCGTACGAAGTTTGAATGCAAGGTTGCAGGGGTTTAGGGACTCAGGGTAACAGCACTCCCGAACAATAGCGATCAGCACCCATTCTAGGTGTGCGGCTTTCAAAAATCAAAAATTGTGATTGCTACAACGGCATTCACCCAGCAAGGGGGGCAACTTGGGAACTATCTAGTCTCGCCATCGCCTTTTAGAAACAGATCTTGGGAAAGCATAAAAATGATCGTATCAGTAGATTAACCATGGTTTTCTCCTCCAGGTTTACTGGCGGAAGTCACCTTCGACTTTCATGCTTTGGATCCCTGCTGTCTATGCGTCTGTCTGTTTAAGGATCCATGGGTTAGAGTTCCTTATCATTCATTCCATTTTCCCTCTGAGATCCTCTTTGAGGATCTGGCGCCTCCGAAATGCACCTCATATACTCCGTACCTCTCATATTATTTTCATATCCCGTTGCAGCTTAGATATTTGAAGTCCATAACTGCTATCTAGTTCCGCCCTAGCTACAATTTATGTCTTCGCATACCAACTGGTGGTCATGGGCGCAGATGGTTATGATAACAAACATGGTGTGCGAATGGGCTAAAGCCTTAATTTTTAGGACTTAAAAGCATGGCTCGGCGACAAGAAGTAGCCAAAAAAAATTGACCTAGCTGGGACTCGAACCCAGACCACCCACCTCATCCCCTAGCGCCAGATTTACTGGACGTATAGGCTTATCTAGCAGGCATCTTACCATTAGACCACCGGGCCTTGCAGTTGCTAGGGCCTCCACGGAGATACGCCTTGAACACCGAGTGTGTTCCACATAACCAAGTTCCCGTAGGCAGGGAGGGAATGCGTGGGCAAACCTTTGTAATTTGCCCATTTGCACTATCATTCTTTTTCTTATTGATAGCCTAGTTGGCACGAGCCTAGAGAAGCTGTAACTCACGCTGGCAACGTTAACAGTTGGGAGATACCCCAATTAGTAGCAATGCCGTTTCCATATTCTACATCAAAAAGTATTAAAAAAAAAAAACTCAGCTAGGGATTGAACCCAAATCACCCGCCCCCTGTGTGAAACCAGTAGGAGCATGCATACTAGAGTAGAGAATCATATCATCACACTACTAGAGTGTCTTGCCCATATTCAGAATGACAACCTTTTTGGAGTTTTTTTTGGGGGGGGTGTCACTACTCAGTACTCGTAATTAATGGACCGCAAGAGTTGTGTCCGAGATTATCCGACCTTTGGGCCGTTAACTACCTGGCCCCTCTCCATCGATATGTACATATATAGGATCGCGAATATAAATCATGAACAAAACAAATCCTCCACCACTCTGCACCAGTCTTGGTCCTCGTGTGCTTCTTCCCAACTTCTCCCCTTTCCGTCACCCATCTCCATGCACTAGAGCATGGTGTGCCGCGTTTCTTGTTACCCTGCATTTACATCAGGAGTCCTCTGCTCTCCCAATCTTGCGTTTCCACCATTTCTGCGGGGCTCGGTCCGTGACGATGCATGTCAGCCATTGTATCTGCTTGTGTAACGGTGGGTCTGTGGGCTAGGGCTGTGGACGGCTCCAGTGATCTATGACAGAGGAACATTGTACAGTCAAGTTGCGATATAGGCAACCCCCTTGGGACCGAGGGGGAGTTTCTTATCCAACGAGGTTTCTTATATCAAGAGATATCTTCCCGTATAAATTGTTGCGGGATCGGAGCCCAGTTGCTTATATCGACAGATTTCATATATCGGAGGTTTCTTATATCGCGACTTCACTACATATTCAGAGTAAGATACAAGACGTTGCGTGAGGAGAGAAGAGATACAGAGAGGGAGTGGGGTCTTTTATAGACAACCTTCCCGAGTAGGCCTGTCTTCCGTGATAACCCGGCAACCCCGATCATTCGATCCTGTGCAGTCCAATATTCCATTCTATGCAGCCCATAATCCAATCCCATGCGTCTTGTGCGTCTCACATAACCCATCGTTCGATCCTGTGCAGCCCCGTAGGCCCTTACAAGGGTGGCCGCCATGACAGCTTGCCCCTCCCTCGGGTCGTTAGGACTTGTCTAATGCCAGCCGGTGTAGCTATATCAGGCTTGTGCATCAACTGGAAAGCAGTCCTGTTCATCAATTTCTTCAACCTTTTCTCTATCCATGATCTTTGCTGATATTCCTGACTCTTTCTATAACCCTCTAGCCCCCAGAATCATTGTGGTGTGTCCTGCTTCCTATCCTATGAGCACTCCCATCATTTCTGCATCCACCACTATTGAGTATCTACCCGCCCTCCATTTTTGTCACTGCTCCATCCAACCTGCTCCCATCTGAAACCCTACCCGTCGATAAGATTGCTGGCTTGATATACTCTTAACACGGTCCCTTAATCGATTGGCTAGAAGAATACGTAGGTAGACCCAGCACCGGACGTTGGTCACGTTAACTACTACACTCAGTAAGAGTGGCTCTTGTTAGCTGATAACTCTAAGTATGCACTGAGGCGTTGTGATATGTTGCAGCTAGTGGGCAAGATGGAAGGATTGACTTACCTGCGTATCTACGGCCGTGGTACGGTGCAGACGTTGCAACCACGAGTGATAGAAATTTAGGAGAAAGAGCTCGGCGAGCATTGGCCTGAGTTCTAATAGGATCATTGCAATCGCATCGCTGGTTGACTTTTTGGTGGATTTTTTGGCTGTTATGGAAATGGGGCCTGCTCGTGTCCCTGAGGATTCATCACCCGGGAGATCGAGAAGCACTAGCTTTCGACCTTCCACGCCTTGCAACACCGCGCAGCAGGCTGACCGTGAAGAGCTAGAATTAGCCAGCGTTTGCGCTACTGTTGCATCTCTAGTGCTGGCAGTACCTCCTGCTCTGAAAGACTACTTTAGGACTTGAATCCTATCACAAGCCTGATACTCTGCCCGCCCCTCATCCGTAATTTGTCTTCCAATATGGGCCCGCTTGTTGGCTCATTTTTGTAAGACACCAATCGTTGGTGGATGGTGAATTGATTTGCTGGTTCATCTGCCAGCTGAGAAAGAAATTGGTTGAGGGTAGAGGCAGGGGTGTCATTTGTGAATGTCTGTGAGCTGAGGGCTGCCATATCGAGATGCCTATATAATGTTAGTACCATATAATTAAGGTAGGAAGGCACTTACAGATTCGAGTATATAATTCCAGAAGCAGCTTCGTCTGTGTCTTTTGAGTAGAGGTGGATCGTATGTTGTATGTGGAGGACGCTGGGTGTTGTGGGTGTTGTGGGTGTTGTGGGTGTTGTGGGTGTTGTGGGTGTTGTTGTGGGTGTTGTGGGTGTTGTACGTTTCTGGCACTCATACCAAGAAATAGATTTATATTGACTATGCATCAAAAAACTGTTTCATAAACGTTGCCGCAACTTCAGTGACGTCGGAGGCCAACACCTCTCCGTAAAACACGTGTGAGAACCCCGTTTCAAGCTCAGCCCGGGTGTATTAGCCGCTAGCAATATCGGCCAGGCTGACTCGGGGTGGGGTACTGTTGCCGTCCGTGGAGGCGCCATTGTACATTCGGAGGAATAGTCTTGAGTTGCTTGTTTGTTTCTTCTTGCTGATTCTCAATAGTGGCAGCTCGCTCTTGGAGTTTCACCTGCTCCTCTCATGGCTTGTTCTTTAACCTCTAACTTCTCGGGCCTCTGCGCCAGCCCCTGTAACCCGGGCTCCTCGCTAACAACGCCACACAATCTCTGCCGAAGGACCTCCTCTTCAATGCCCAGCTGCTTGGCTAACTTGGTGATGATTACTTCTTGCTCAATCCCCTCCTGCTCCTTCTTCCTTGCCTAGTCCACTTCAGCTTGCAAGGGGAGCAGTCCTACACTAACTACCAGACAGATGTATTTGCGCAGCTTGCCTAGGAAACCATGGCCGGTAGCGCGACTATTCAGGTCCAATTTGAGGTTTGGGTCGGGGTTCGCACAGAGATCAGCCAGGCACAACGCGAATGTTGGGAATACTAAAGCCTGAGCTGATTAAGTAGGCAGTATAGTCCGTGAAGGACAGTTGAGGAACCCATTTGTATGCTATCTTCACAGCCGCGCTAGATCGCGTGGTCGGCATTGTTCCGTATGTGGGAGGGGAATTTGGTGCAGCAGATGTGTACGGAACTTTGGGATGATTTCTTCAGTTGTAGCTGTGTATGTGGAGTGGGAGTAGGGCTTGTATATGCACTGTATGGGGTGTTGGAGCAATGTAATGGTCGACGCATGAGCTGAGAAATAGTGACTGCATGAGGGAGGCCCCGGGGCTGAGTCGGCTGATGTTGGATGATAAGGGTATTTAAGTCAATTGATTTCCTTTCATTGACATCAAGCGAGTCTTCTCTTCCTTAGTATACGAATATACTCTCTATTATCTCGGGAACGAGACAAGCGCTGAAGAACGATTTCTTCATGGGGGTGGAACAGATGTTGTGTACGGGGATTTAGTTTCTTTGGTGTAATGGGGAGATTTGGGATGATTTCTGGGATTGTTGGTTGGGGCCAGGCCCAAGATCAGGTGATGATAGCGGGAACGAGAACAGGGCCAATCTGGAGGTGGGTTCAATTTACTCATATTTTAAAAGTCACATATAAAGGTTTTGCAGTTAATCTCATTTTAGATGATCACGCACAATAGTTGATCTATTAATCTATCTAACAAGACTATAATCTGTCGGTTTGGTACAAGGAGGTAGGGAAGGGTGGCTCCCGAAGAGGCCCCGCAAGAAGAGGAACTTTACGTGAGTGGAAAACTCTTCCATCAGCAATCAATCACCACGGCCTTCGCCTCACCGATCTTCCGGGGCGCGTCCGTATACTCGAACAGTACGTCGCCGAGCACCCTGCGCTCAAGTTCAAGACCTAAGACTATGGTGAGGGGCCGCAGGAGTTGTATCCGAGATTATCTAATTACATGTACCTAGTATGATTCACGGAGAATTATGTCAAAACAAAAACCGTACAGCCGAAGTTTGAATAGGTACCCTTATTGTGTTTATGTCTAATATTTCTAACGCAGCCTCTTTAAAAAACTACTAACTTAGGTACGAGGACCAGAGCTGTTGGTGGAATATCATCGTGGATATAGACTCAGGTCCCTCTTTAGTCTTCGCCTTATACAACCTCCCCTCGCCTACCCAATGCTCACCTTTGACCACAGACAGAGTATCATTTACAGCAACAGCCATGCCATGGCCTCCTTCATCAGCCTCTTAGCATTTTCGAGCTCTGCCTTAGTTGCTTCCCACTCTTTTTTCACTCTAGCTAGCTCACGCTCCTTCCCGTCGAATCTTGCTCTTGCTCCTTCGAGCAACGTAATAACTTTATGCAGGTGTGCCATTGCCGTGCTTTCGCGATTACCTACAACATCACCTCTAGGACTAGCGGGAAATCGACTCTCAACTTTCTCGTACACTTTCTCTTTCAGCTCGGCGTACTTTGCGCGCTCCCTGCCTTCGATCGCAGCTGCTAGTCCCTCGCAAGCATTCTTAACTACGCTGAGGTCCATGTGTTTGTCAACTACCAGTGCTGGCAGGCCAATGCGATGGGTGTCGATATTCCGGTATGGTGCTACCACCTTCTCGTCGATTTTATTCAATGCGATCATGTATGCATTTAAGCTGTTTTCGGTGGTGAGGGCGGTCATGATTCTGTGCACAACACCCTTGGTTGGTCAGATACCGGTAGATCTTGTATATCTTAATAAATATACAACCAAGGTATATGGATATATATTGATGCACGCACTTTAACACAGCCCCTTTAATAACCAGTTGGATAATATGTAGATTCAGTGAGTTACCTTACTACACTCAGTGATAGGTAGTGGGTCCTGTTAGCTGATGACATGGACCCTGAGAGGCTGTGATATGTTGCAGCTGGTGGGCCAAGATGGAAGGATTGAGTTACCTGCGTATCTACGGTCGTATTACAGTGCATACGCTGCAGCCACGAGTGATAGAAATTTAGGAGATTTGGACAAGTGTCTGCTGAGTTTAGTGGAACGTCAACAGTAAGTTGGTGAACTTCCGCTTGATGCTGTCACTGGAAAGAGGAGAGGGTAAGCCAGAGTATATACAGAATTATTTTGCGTTGGCCAAACGCGGGGCAATATTAGTTCCCACTTTCAAACCCTATATATCGAAGCTTCTGAAGGCTACTGGTACAAACGGAATTCAAACATACTTAAAAACCAATGCACACGAGGGCAGCTCAACCCCCATACTTAATTTCCGTTTGACGGCGGTAGTCTATTCACATGTGCATGTTTTCATGTTAGTTCTGGTGTTGGCTTTCATGTCTATGCCACAGGCCGTCAACATATATGTAGTCCCGAATGTGGGCCTGGGCACTACTACAAGCTGTAGGAACCAGGTACCGTAATAATTCGATTGTAGGACAGTACTCTTACCATCGATTTCTCTTTCCGAGGCCTGCACTGTACGCGTCTTAGTATAGGGTAGGTACTGTCTTACATTGGCATACTTTCTTACATAGGAGTTCAGAAAAAGGCATATGCATGTATGTATGTATTTGTTTTTTTTTTAAATTCAGCGGTGGCATAGTGAGCTGGTATAGCTCTAATGTCAAGCGTAGCTGGGTCGAGATACCAATGGATAAGCCTGGAGGGGTCCAAAAAATCTGTCTGGCAACAAAAGAGCAAAATCGATAGCAGCTAGGGTTATCTCGGTGGCATATGTATGCAGAGATCTGTAAGTAGAAGACGAATAGTATGTAACTACCTAGTAACTACCCGGTATGTACCGGTATGCTCTACGCGAGCGGCTTGTGCCAACCAGACTATACCGGTATGCAGTATTGATGTAGCATTCGTTTGAGCAAAGACTTGGCAGAACATCTGGTTGGCTTGCAGGGAAGAATCCCCCTCCAAGAGACTATTTCGAAAGGCGTCTAAACGGAGCCTGAGAATCATGTCTGCAAAGCCTGGCGCTAAAGGTGGGTCCGAAGAAGCCCCGCAAGAGGAGGAACTTTACGTGACTGGAAAACTCTCCATCAGCAATCGCCACGGCCTTAGCCTCATTGATCTTCTGGAGCGCGTTCGTGTACTCGAGCAGCAAGTCGCCGAGCTCCCTGCGCTCAAGGTCAAGGTCACTTCTCTGGAGAACCGCGTACTCAATCTGACGAATTCACTCTACGCTTACAAGCTCCTCAGGAACCGTTTCATCAGTACTTTCAAACGAGATAAACTGGAAAACGCAACCGACGAGGACTAGGATATCATCCGAAAAGGAAATCCATCGGCCTCTGGAGGAGACGCCGTCGTTGATGCACAGTTGTATCAAGACCTAGATGGAAGATGTGATTACTCTACTTTCAAGAAGCTATACGGGTTCCTACCTGAGACCGTGCGAAGGATTAGTGAGTGATCTTTGCTATTTTTTCAACAACTTGATTAAACATCAAGGCTAACTCGCTCAGCACACGGGGAAACTATCGACATCTTAAACAAGCATGCCTCAGTCATTGCCTCGGACTACAAGACCGGTAGCGACAAATTTTACAAACGATTCGCAAAGTTTGTTAAGCTCTTCGAGGAATCGGATTATGATACACACTATTTGGAGGGCGACTGGACGGATGTGACCCGAGCGTACTGGTCGTTTCTAAATTGTATAAAGGGTGAGGTTACTACCGGGATAATATGTCCAGAGTCCTCTGAGGAAGAGGACAGTGAATGATTAGATAGAAGCTTTTTTTCCGCTGAATATACACTCTGGTACCATGAAAACACTGATGATGTATATTCGGGTGACAGTTGCATTCCTATCTGGACTGTGGTGCGGCATACCCAATGCCGTTCAAGGTCCCCTCATGCAAATCGTGGGTGACTTCAATGATAATTAGGTATACTGTAACTCAACCGCGACCATAATATCGCCGAATATTAAAACGGGGACTCGGTTACAGTGGGTGTGGGGCCCTCGGGCGGCTCATAACATCTACCGGTACCCGAATCACAAGAATGGTCCCCCCGCATACTGGTACCTTAGTTACGGTTGCCATAGCAACCGCCAATCACATTATTCCTTCTTCTATCCACGAACCAACGTCACCATAGTGCCAACCCAACTTGTCAGCATGGCTCCTGCAAGACTCCTCCATGGGGCAACCCTTGATCTCAATTCTGTTGACCAATGGCCCGGATGTTTGAATTACACTCCTTGGCAGCGAGGAGTACAAGCCCGTTGGGAGAGGTGTACAGGAGGATACCCCCATAATGAAGGTACGTACCTTAGGTATGTGCCCCGAGTATGCCCCGTACGCCCTAAAATGTCCCCCACGGTATTCTCCTCCATACAATTCTTGTACCATAGTGGTATTGCGGTAACGATTCGGCTGGACGAGTGTTAAATACTTAGAAGTACATACATGTAAGCCATTAATTATTATTCTTGCCAAAAGCATAATGTATGGGCAGGAACATTTTATGACACGATCAACTTGTTTGCTCAAGACTAACTACTGTACATAGTACTTGTTGTAGGTACTTCGTCACCATCTCGAGAGTATGAAGTGGTCAGGGATAGCTACCTGTACTCAGGTCTCTGGTAGTTGCGCTCTCTCTAATTCTTAGTTGCCATACAGATTTAGGATACATATTTAGGGAAATGACAGCAAACTGTCCTATCCGTTACTATTTACAGTACCAGTATGTACAGTCACATAAAAAAAAGTCTTCTGCATTGGCAAAAGTCTTGGCATAACGGCCAACGTTGGCTCTTCGAGTGAAAAATATTAAAAATCAATGCTGCCAGATAAATACATGAAAAAAAGTTTAGATTTAAGAAAAACGTTCATAGTCTTTTCTCTTATTTTTTGTGCGCCGGTACGATGCCCTGGACAGTTACAGTGGCTGCGAATTAAAGTCATTTCAAAAATACAACAAATGCCGCTAGTTTGTATGGGGAATATAGTGTGGAAGACTTTTTTTATCGCACTGTATCTATCGCCTAGTCTGGTTTCTATCGCCCTACTTAAAGCCCAACCAGACTACTTAAAGCTTAGCGCCACTGGAAAATATTCAGGCTATGAGCCCCAGCCTGCCAATCAAGTGTTCTCACGCTTGACACCTCACAGAACTAACTCACCATTATTACATAATTTCATCTCTGTCTCACCGCTTTCATTTCCCACGTGCACAAGATCCACCAAGCAAGTCAGGAATTTAATACCCATAGCTCTCCCAGGAATCGCACTATCATGTACGCACCTACAATAGTAGTTACAATGCGTGGGGGAAAGTATCCGTGACCCCCCCTGCATAATCTGAGTGTGAGACATACAGTTGTGATAAGAAAATGACCAGCCAATCGCTGCATAAAAAGGAGGGTCGCGGATACTTTCCCCCACGCCTTTTCTCTTTTGCTGGGGAGCGGTATTTTGACTGAAATTGTCTTCTCTCTTGATTATATTCTATATGATTACTACAGCGCCACGCCCGGTGACACCATATGTCAACTACTTACAATGCCTGGGGGAAAGTATCCGC
>Ga0307511_10003365_pt1 | contig 16461 bp, 9 predicted proteins | sample 13_EM_MG_FD_200266 | JGI IMG/M metagenome (GOLD analysis project Ga0307511, IMG submission 200266) | Populus trichocarpa ectomycorrhiza microbial communities from riparian zone in the Pacific Northwest, United States - 13_EM | ecosystem: Host-associated > Plants > Roots > Unclassified | place... | reverse complement strand
AATACTTTTCATGTCATAGACTCTTTCCAAATAATTGACTATTCCATATATATGTATCCATAGTCTCCATCCAAATGGCCAAATAACTGATTACCAAGTCAATCATATTAGTCTCTACCCAAATAACTGATTAATCCATATGTCTGTATCCGTAAGCTATGTTTAAACAATCAACGATAAGACCAAGTCCATCACATTAATCTCTGTTTAAATACTAATCCACATATTTGTATCTATAGTCTCCGCTTAAACAACCGACTATGTTACCAATTCCATCATTGTAGTCTATGTCCAAACAACCAACTAATATCTATAATCTTTGTCTAAATATTCAACTATAATACCAAATCCATCACATTATCAAATTCATCGTTGTGGTCTATTTAAGATTCACACATTGTTTTATGACATTGCAATTAATTATAATTTGCAGTTGGATGTTTGTTGTTGTGGTCAATTTTGAATTTACACTTTGATTTTTTTTGTCATTACGGTTGAATTTGAATTCACACTTTGATTTCCACTTTGATGATCAATTGTGAATCACATATAAATTATTGTGATTGCAGTCGGTTACAAATCACATATCTACCACCACTATTACAATCGATCACATTCAGGTATTGGTAACCATCGTTGCAATCGAGTATCAACCACATATAATTTTCTGCCTCGTAGGCATTATATCTTATAATAAGAAATTATACACTACATAATACAATAATTTTTCATGAAAATCAAACAATTACAATAACATCATAAATAATTAAAAATGCAAGGGGACAACCCTTACCTTGAGCTCCTGCTACACAAGCTTTTGAGAAGTCAAGTCCCACTATGAAATGCTTCTCCTACAACTCCCAACAATAAAAATTAATGTTCATTTAACCTGATACACTCTTAATTACTTGTTTAACACTATTTAAGTCTAACACAAAATTTCACAATCACCATATGTATCGACAAACTCCTTGCTTATTACATTCAACATGAAATTTCAACATCTCAACCATCAACTAGTACTAAAGTCTATAAGTTAGTCTTCATGCCAACAATTTAAATTCTCACTTAGAACCTTTACACTTTAGATTTCTAATTTCATGTTTAAACAACTTAATAATTAATATTTACTTTATCAACTAAGGGTTTTTAACATAAAAATTTCCACATTTCTATAATTTCAACCCAACACTTTACTACTCATAATTTTATTCAACAATGGAAGTTTCTCTCACTTATATAATTAAATTTTCATTTTTCATAATAAAACACAAAAATAATTAACCCTACCGCACTCACACTAAAAACCAAACATACAACACATTGCAACAAAATGATTTAAACAAAACCAAGATCAATTTTTTTTGGAATTCTCTAAAATAACATTTTGGCCATATCTAACTAAAACCTTTTAGTTGACAAAATCTCTTCATTTGTTTCTTAATTTATCAATTTCCAAACATCAGTTAACCAAGTCCCTAGTCAATACACATCTCAACCACAACAGAATTAGGATTTCACATTCCTATATTTTTCAAAACTTGTCCACTAATATCTAATCATGGTATAACTCAAGTTTCATCACTCTTATAATAATTTACTTTCACATATCATCAATTAATATATATGTATATAAAAAAACATAATTAAATCAAATTTCTAAATTTTCCATCTTTATAATTATTTAATTTCGACCATACTTAGAAAAACTCAAGACAACCATTTAAAATGTTTCAATCAAATTTAAACATCTTTAACATTATTTAAAATAAAAATTTCATAAATTTTATTTAATTTCCATACTTTTCTTCTTACTCAATTAGCCAAAAAAAAAAAAACACATTACCAAAATAACCTATTCTACATAAATCTCAATTGAGCTCAAACACAATTCAATCATATTATAAAAGCATACAAATCTCAACACAATTTATCCACAATGATTACTATCCATTTAATTATATTTCTATTACCATTCAAATCAATTCCAACATAATAATATCACCTAGACACTAAACTTACATAATTTCTACTATAATATGCATTTATCATTAAATTTCTTATTATTCCATAAGGTACAACACATTTATGTTTCCCTTGTACTAAGATTTTATAACAATCAAAATCTAATTTAAATAACTAGATCAACTTGTTGAATATTTTTCAAAAATTCATAAATCAATTACTCAACCAATTTAAACAAGAAATTTTAACATAACATTCACAATTCACATTTGAAGTATTTTCCCCTCAATTTTAAACACACACAACCATATTTAACAAGTTAACACACAATAAAATTAGAGAAAGGAGTTCTTTAGAGAGATTAACAAAGATGGTTGTTCGATTTAGGAACAATATAACAAGCTAAGATAGTCATTAACAAGAGGGGGTTATAAGTTTAGGGTTTGTCATACCTCGGTGGCCGTCGCAATGGCTCCATTGATTATTGGATTTGTTTGGAAAATGTGGGGGAAATAAGAGAATTAGAGTCATCATCTAGTAATTTGAGGGAACTAGAAATCCCAAAATTGATACTAGTTCTAGAGATTCAAACACTAGATTAGGTATGCTTAAATAAAAGTAGACATCACCCTTAACGCATCCTTTCATATGAAAGGTTACCATTACAAACTTCATATCATTACAGTCTTTTGAATCTAGAGATGCATGTTGGCATGTTATTGAGGATGATGCTTCGGTTTCTGTATAAATGAGCTAGGATTATTCACATAAACCTAAATGCAACTGCAAAGTCTAAACATAAACATATAAAGAACAAATTAAATAATAACTAGTAATTAATCAATTTTACACCTGAGACCATGATATTGCCATTGGTCCTCTTATTAAAAGAATTAAACATGTCTTCACAATGAAATGCTCCATCAGATGTAGGTAATGTACTTTGATCAAATAATTTTCTTTTCTTGAAAGGAAAAGTCTTTTGAGATCTTTGACAGCTATAGCTGGTTTTTTCATTATGAAAAAGGTGGTTTTGTTTTCTAGTTTGGTACATGGAGGCATGTCACTTGGAAAATGTGGTTTTGTTTTCCAGTTTACGTATAGAGGCATTTCCACATTGTATTTCACAATATTGATTTTTTATGTGAAGTGGTTCTCAATTAAAACTTTTAAAGCAAATTGTCTATTTTAGCAGATCAATTAGGTAAACCATTTCCCCTATCAAAAATTTATTCCGATTATGTCATAGTTGAGTCTTTTTATCCTATTTTTTTAAGGTGTTGCGGATCTTGAGGAAGAGTTGGACTTTGGAGGGTAGACCTATATTTCTAGAATGTACAAATGAATGTAAAATATAAAATTGAATATGCACACTTGTTATTTATTTGTGTCCTAAAAGGGTTTGTACTATTAGATAGGGTTTTAGCTCATAAAGGTTTGGTCCTAGCCTATTTATTCTTATAGATTTCTCAAATTCCTAGATTGCTTGAATTATTAGTGGGATAACTAGTCTTGTAACCTTATACAACTTGAGCATGGGAGAAACTCCATGATACTTGATGCATAGGGTGAGTTTCAATTTAAGTAGAAGTCTAAATGAGCATCAATAGACATAAGTCACACTCGCCACCTGAATCTTCCTTTTTGATCTTACAAGGGATGAGCTCAGGTCCAAAACTTTATGTGTTTGTTACGAAGTGTGTGAAAACTCAGATAAATAATATGCATGCATGTAAAATAAATACAATAAACAAATTGTATGAAAATAAACAATGCAAATAAAATAAAAGCCCAAAAATAAATAGAAATTAAAAGGAACAAATTAAAAAAAAACACAAGCAATAGACTCAACCCTAAACCAAAATGGAGTCACCATTTTGTCATACCTCGATGGACATTGCGACGGCTCGAGAATGTTGAATATGGCTCGGGTTTGGTTTTTCTCAGGTTATATGCCTTCTAATCAAAGATTTTTCAAGATGTTCTCATTTTACTGGATGACCTACCCACTGGTGAAAAAATCAGAGATTTTAAAAAATGATCTCATTCTTAAGATGACCTACCTGTTGGTGAAAAATATAAAGATTTATCATGATGGTCTAATTCTCATGGGTGACCTACCCAATAATGAGAAATACAAAGATTTTTCAGAATGGTCTAATTTTTATGGGTGATCTACCCAATTATTGAAAAATACAAAGATTTTTCAGGAAAAAAAAATCATCTAGGGATCCAACTTTAAACATAAAGGGATAAAAAAGATCATCTAGAGATCTAACTTTGGACACAAAGGGATCACCTAAGGATTCATAATCATAGATAAAAAAGGATCATACATGGATCTAGTTTTTTCATGAATGGATCATCTAGGGATCATTTTCATATCAAAATTAGTGGGGAGGGGAAACCTTTTAGAGAGAGAAGGTCTGAAGAGAGATTAATGAGAGAAACAAGCTACTAAAGCCTCGTCATCCACCGTTGGATTTGTTTGGGGTTCTAGTATATTGTGTGCCAAGTTATACCTTACAGACTGACTGTTTGGATTTTGCTGACTGTTGTTGTTCGAGAGATCTACCACCATATTATTTTTGAAAAACCGAGTTTTGGACAGCCATAACCTTCAACTCAATTCTTTTTCGTTCACTGTTGGATATGCTTTAAATTTCTCAGGGGGTTTGCCTAAGTTTCCTCTTTGTTATGAATGATGGAGATCAAATTTGAACACCACCAACCCAAATAACACAAACACCATAGACACCAAGAAAACCTTTAACACCACCAACCCAAATAACACAAACACCTTAAACATCACTCAACCTTCCTATAACACCAAACCTAACTCTAAATCAAAACCACAAAAAAAAACTTATTGCCACTACGACATTAAACACCACCAACTCTACCCAACACCTCATAGGTTGATAGAGTGAAAGTTTTAAACTCAAGAACCCGGAGCTAAGATAGCCTCTTTTCCATGACAAAAGACTGAAACTATTTTGCAAATCTAGGATAATGTCATTGATGAGAGTACATCAAAATAGAACCGGTGATTAGTGGGGTTCTTCCTTGGTTATAGGATGCCCTACCATACGACCAACTCTATTTCTTTCTAGGTGTGGAAGAATTATGGCCTTAAGAATGTCATGATAACACAACAAGGTTTTTTTTTTTTTTTCAAGACTAAGGATAATGCTCACTCGGTTATGGAAAAAGGGTCCTGGATGTTTGAGGGAAAGACCATTATCCTTCAATTATGCACCCTCACTTTGTTCTTGACAAGAATAAAATCTTTAAAGTGTTAGCATAAGTCCGCCTTTAAATGTTACCTTTTTCCTTTTGGAATGAAATGAGTATAGGAATGGCCGCTACCATGGTTGGAAGACCTCTGGCTTGTGATGAACAAACATTTAATGGCACCCGACTTGGCTATGCTTATTTCTGTGTTAAATCAGATGCCTCATTGCCAATGGTTCACAGTTTCCAGCTGAAGTTATCTTTGGACCCTATCATAGTTATGGTTAAGTATAAATGGAAATCATGAGCTTCTGACACTTGTAAAGTATTTAGGCACTCTTGCAAGGCCTCGGTTGAGGCCCCAAATCTTTTTGTTAATGACATATGTAAGATCTAAAATGGGGGTGATGCTTTGCATGCTTGTAGCTCCTTACTTAATATTGCTAATGGGTTTACATCCCCTTCAAATGTGCTGCTACAATAAAATCAACATCTCAGACATACAATTCTACAAAAAACTTATTAACCAGTTCAAACTTACCAGGAACTGGACCACCGATTGGACAAGACAAAAGCCTTGAGAGATACTGTCTAAAAAACCGGTTGACCGATTAAAATTCTCTAGAAACCGATCGACTAGCTCATTATTGCTAAACCTTTTGCCTAAACTACTAGAGAGGATGCTTTAGATGATAATGCTGGGTTAGATCAAGACTCAGATCACATCTTGAAAAGAACCAAGGTTCTTTTCTTCAAACAACTAGCAAAACTCTAAACTTGTCAAGCAGTGATGAGACTACGGATACCCTAAGTACTGCTACGACTTTGGATGTGAACACAAGAGTTAAAGATAAGCTTTAGCTAGAACAATCAAACCCACCATCTAAAATTGCTGGTAAGAAGAATAAGATGAAAGGGTCTAAGGACTGTTGATTTTGCTTCTTATTGTCTCTTTACTCCCTATTATATATGTTAGGTTATGGAAATATTTGGAGTTTAAATGGCCCGCAAAATCATAAAGCAATAAATGTTTGGATTAATAAGTATAAACTCAGTTTTGTTGGTCTTCTTGAGACTAAGATTGCTTCTAATAAGATGAAGGAGGGTTAAAACAACTATTAATCCTTCATCGTAACAGTTTCTATCTAATGTCTCGGATATAGTTAATTGTCATATTCTTGTTGGTTAGGACCCGATGGTATAGTGTCTCTTTAATGCATTCTTCTCTTTGATGGATAACCCATGGGGTGTCTAATTTGGTTGATGAGTACTTTTTTGTTGTCACTTTTATTTATGACCTTAATACATCTACGAGGTGCTAGGCCTTATGAGATTATTTATAATGTAATGCTATTGCATTTCAGTCTAGATTGTGGCTTATTTTGAGAGATTTTAATGCTATTATGAACGCTTTTGATAAATATAGGGGGACCCTACTTGGCATGGACTGTAAAACCCGGGATAAAATTAAGAATAATATAATAGAAATTGTAGGTGTAATAAAATGAAATAAGAAAATGAATAGAATAAATGGAGGAAAAAGAGTTCAAAAAAAGAAAAGTTTATGACTGAATATGTATATTTTAATAGAAGTAGAAATAGTCTAGTCATTTTGAGAAATAGTTAGACCAATTTAAGAAAACGATCAGACTATTTTGGCTATTATTTTTGTTATAACCCGACGATGTGCAACAAAAGAGAAAAGAACATTTTTGTTTTTTTTTTTCTTGCTTTCACCTTGAAAGTCTAGAGAGTAAGATTTAGATGTGAAAATATAAGGTTTTGAGAGAGAAAAACGAATCCATACTAGAAATTTAAAAGCATTGAATAATTTGAACTCGTTAATTTTCAAAATATATTTTGTAATTAGAGAAGATGTTTTTGAAAATACATTTTGTAACTAGGAAAGATGTTTGGATCCCCTCCATGTCAATTTAAACAAGAGTTGGTTGAATTTTCTCTTCTAATGTCATATACCTTGATTTTTAAAGTTGGAACTTGCTTCAAAATACAATTGGCACAGGCAAAGCGTTCAGATTAGATTCCTTTCTGTCAGTTCAGACATACATGTATGATGAAAGGGGAGTAAGTTTCTACTGCTTTTGAAAGTTGTTCACAGGGTGTATGATCAAATGCCAGAGCCTAGGTGGGTCATCTCAATGGGCAGCTGTGCAAACGGTGGTGGATATTACCACTATTCATACTCTGTTTTTCGTGGTTGCGACAGGTTGTCCCTGTAGACATACATCTATGTTCCAGGATGCCCACCCACTGCCGAGGCCCTACTTTACGGATTACTCCAACTGCAGAAGAAGATCCATAGACCCAAGGACTTCCTCCATTGGTGGACCAAATGAGTTAAGTTTGGTTCCCTGCTGGCATAAAACTGTTTCCCGAGTGCTGTGTGAAGGGAGAGGCTGTTAATACACTCTTTGGTTATAGATCCATGCCCTATATTCTCCGGAGCTCTTACTGTGGCTGCAGACCCTCTAAAACCTTTTTTGTTACCAGATGTGCTAAACTACCCGTTGTCTTGCTTGCATGTGTAATTCTCAGAAAGCTGTATTGTCTTGATGACCCGTGGACTGAATAAAGAGCTCGTGTAAAGCTACTCTTTTTGGGTGTTTTCCTCCCTGGACTTTTGAGTCTTAGAGCAGTAGCTTCTTTGGTCTTGTTGCTTCCAACTATTTATTTCACCCATTAAACTGTTGCTTGAAAAATTGTTAAAGAATTGTCCACTCAGGATGCTGCCTAGTTGGAAAGATACTTGGTGGGCAGATCCTGGGCGTGCTTTCCCAAGGTGAAGCTCTGCGTTAATACAAAATTTGACACTTATCAGGGAGTCTTTCTCAAGCATCACCTGATGAGCAGAGTTTCATGTAAACCAACAAATTCTGCGAGTCAATGATGAAAGACCCTGAGTGGGAAGACAGCCTCCCCTTGTAACGAGAAGTTGAAAGTAGACCAATTTTGAGCATCTCGCCAGAATGATCGTGGAAAGTTCAATGGTTTGGTTTTGACTCCTTCATCCAGGAGAGCAACCATGTATTGTGTTGGGAGGACATGATCAAGGATTTTCAAAGGCGTGAAGAGGCTTCTAGGCTCTGGCATTTGCAGGCGCGGAGATTGTAGTCCTTACTGGTTAAACTGAAGGTAGCAGCATATGATCAAAGGCCGAGAATGAAAGCTTACAGCACTGGTGGGCTGGCTTCACAGCTCTTTGATAATTAGGTTCACTTTCAACCATACGCTAGTGGGCTCGCTTCGAAGCCTGTTTTTTAGGTTAAAGATCACGTGCCCTACCACCTCCCCTTATAGAATTAAAATCCCCACTCCTTCCTCTTACATCGCCCAACTTCGCTCTCTCTCAATCCCCTAGGGTTTCTTTCAACAATGGCAGACGAATCTACATACTCGACAGCCACAGACACCACACCACCATCGTCCAATAAACGCAAATTCGATGACCAATCAGCACCGCCTCCCTCAACTCGGAGGCAAACAGGATTCTCATCTCCGATTTCCGATCCCGCTCCACCACCATCTTACAACAGCGTGCCGCCCCCTGTTGACGAGATCCAGATGGCCAAACAGAAAGCTCAGGAGATCGCCGCTCGTATAATGAGTGGTGCCGGTGCTGATATTAAGCGACCTAGGGCTGAAAACGGTGCGAGTGGGTTTGACTCTGTTGAGAGTAATAAGGGATTTAGCTCTGCTCCTCCAGGTTCAATCTCTCTCTCTCTCTCTCTATGTATATATTTGTATATATATTTGTGGATACATGCGCTCTCATTTTATTACATTGTTTGAACTTTGAATCTTTGTGTGGGTGTTTAAATGTTATTAGCGTATTTATTTTATGAAATTCTGCTGTCACTTTGACACTTGTGCAATGCTGTTTCTGTTGGCTGTTTTTTGCAAGTATTGTAGCTAGGGTTTCTGATGTTTTGTAGGTTCCATGCCCATGAATTGTACCCGTTCTGTAACCTTTTTTCATTTATTATGTAAAAAACTAAAAAAATATAGCTAATGGTTGTTGCTGTAGGTGTGGCTAATGGTTGTTTATGTTAGTATACTGTAGCCAGGGTCCTTTTTGTTTTTCCAGTTTCTGATACTCTCTCTATTATATTTCTTATACATATTTTTTTATGATGTTTATGGTTTGTATCAGTAATTTTTTTTTTCAATGTTGGTTGCCAACTTGATTTTGAGGTTTTTTTTCTTACAAAATTTTTAGATTTATTGATTTTTTTTGCCAGCTTCAAGATCATATTCAGGTTTGATTTGGAATTTCAAACTAACTTCTTTGATTGACTACAGATATGAAGTCTACCATATCAAACTCAGCCCCTTCGTCAATTCCGGCTTCATATGGCTCATACCCGGGTGGTTCTGGTTTGAGTAAAAAAATTGATGTTCCACAAGGCAGGGTTGGTGTTATCATTGGAAAAGGTGGAGAGACTATCAAATATCTTCAGCTTCAGTCTGGAGCAAAAATTCAGGTCACTCGAGACATGGATGCTGATCCCAACTCCCCATATAGGATTGTTGAGCTTATGGGTACACCTGAACAAATTGCCAAGGCAGAACAGTTGATTAATGATGTCCTTGCAGAGGTAGGACACTGACTTTGAATTCTAACTGTGTGATATGTACATGCTGCTTTACTTGTATACTCATTTGTGCTTTTCAGCCACATGGGATAGTTTATTTCAATAGTTTGAGATTTTAATTAGTGATAATCAATTGATGCCATGCATTTCTAGCTGCAAGTATTGTATGTTTTTTGTCATTGATGATTTCTCATGGTGTACTTTAATGTTGATTTATTGCTTTATAGGATTATTTCTTCTAGGGTTTTTTCTTCCCACAACTATAATTTTGTTTTTCTAGTTTGGTTATAACTAAAATTTTGTTTTTGGTACTTACTGGTGAATGTTTCTCTGTACAGGCTGATGCAGGGGGTTCTGGTACAATTTCCCGAAGGTATGCAGGACAAGGTGGTTCTGAACATTTTTCAATGAAGATTCCCAATAACAAGGTGTGTGGAAGTAGTTGTGTTTTGTTACTATTTTGGGTGGTTTCTTTCAGGGTAATTTGTGATGCATGTTGAATACAGGTTGGTCTGGTCATTGGCAAAGGTGGTGATTCTATTAAGAACATGCAAGCTAGGTCTGGAGCCCGTATTCAGGTTTGTTTTCTGAATTACATCCTCACCAATTTTTCTCGTATCTTCTTTTTATTGCATCATTATTTCTCATGAGAGATGTATTTCTCTTGAAGTTTGGTAGTTGGTGCATGGTAAATTGGTTATTGTTCATGCTGTCTATTAATCTGGTTGAGTATATAATGTTCAGTTATCATTTACTTAGGTCAATATTTTTGAACTTCTTCAGGTTATACCTTTGCATCTGCCCCCAGGTGATACATCTACAGAAAGGACAGTTCACATAGAGGGGACAAGTGAACAAGTTGAGGCTGCAAAACAGTTGGTTAATGAAGTCACCAGTGAGGTATGTATGGTTGTTGATGTTAGTTTGTGGGGTTGGCTTTTAGGAACTCCTACCTTTTGTTGTATTGGAACATTGAACTTCTGGGAAACAGTTCAATATGCATGTCCATGATGTTTTTTTTATTGCCTTTTTGTTTAGGGTTAGTGATCTGGCTGTGCTTATGTGACTAAATTTTTTTTAGTTATGTTATTATTTTTGACAATATAGTTTCTTAATCATGATATAAAAATTAGCATGCAGATTTCTGTTCATATGATAAGTAATTCTAGCATCCATTTCAGTCCTCTCTTTTATTGTGCTACTTTAGGGTTAGGTATATTTTTCAGATTAGTCTTCGTATATTGTATGCTCCAGTGCAGGTCAGAAGGGGATTCTTATTGTTGGTCTGGTAAAATATCTCACATAAAATTATTTTGGCTTCTCTTTTCTTATAATATTATAAATCATCCTAGAAATATTCTAGACATTTTCTGATAATCTTCAAGTTCATAAAATATCCTGGCTTTTGCATTTTTTTTCCTTCTCAAGTCAAATAGTTTTTGCTTTTTTAGCACTTGCACTTTCTCAATTGTGTTTCTAATATCTGTTTTAAGTCTTGTATTATTTAGTTAGGCTGTTCTCTTTTTGCTTAATTTTTTCATAATGAACTTGGACCATATCTTGAACATTTATTCTTGTGTCGTTCAAGGAACTTTGGGCGCCTTTCTATAATCAAGAACATTTTTTGCCTTTCCTTTTCCTTCATGAATTTCATGGGAAGAAGCTGATATAACTTTTCCATTCATGCTTCAAAGTCAATCAATTTTCATAGATATGTTTGTTTTTCTTATTCTATTGTAATACTGAAAAGTTATAAGACCTGCTTCTGGGACATAAGCATGTCAGTTTTTTATTATTCACTTGTTGGGTTGTTAAGATTTAGACTTGCAGACTGCTTTTGCTTGTTTACCCATTTGGCAAGAGCGTGCTTAGCTGGTGGAGAGTTTTTCTTTTTTCTTTTTTTTTCCTTTGCCAAGCCAAGCTCTTGAAGCGTAGTGGTGACTGTTCAGTGCTAACTGTTGTGGTGGATACTCTTGGTTTGTTTATTAATATTTTGCTGTTTTATGGTTCAATTAGGAATTGGATGCCATTTAATTTGTACTGTTCAATATACATCTGGATTTCTCTTAGATCAACTTGATAGGAAGACTATAAACCGTTGCTGTTTTCTGGTTGCAATTGTGTCAGGCTCTTATATATATGCAGTTAGTGTCATCTTGCTATATCTCTTGAGGTGGATGGTGGATATATGGTTTAAGACTCTGACATAAGTTTATTTTGAAAGTTTGAAGTGTCAAGCTGTAATTGAGAGTGATTATGGTTGTCATCAAGTTCTTAGTGCTATGTTGAACCATTGGATCTTCAGTGATACAATGTCTCATACTTCTGCCTAGGTTGGTAAGCATTGTAAAGGCATCCTTAGCCAATGATTAGTTGAGCAAAATATTTGGTCATTCTTGGTTAGGTTGGTAAGCATTGTAAAGGCATCCTTAGCCAATAATTAGTTGAGCAAAATATTTGGTCATTCTTGGTTGGATCCCTAAGTGAATGGTTTATGGATATAGTTCTACCACCATATGTGCTTATTGATTGTGTCATATTACTGATATTGTTATTGAGAACTATTGTAGGATTAGTGTTGTTGGAGTTTTGGCGACACCAACATGGATTCCTTTATGTTGGTGTTCCGCTCGGAATGCCTTGGTATGGTTCTAAATCCCATTTTCTAATATTTAGTAAATGATATTAATGGAGAGGAGTTGTAAGCTTGCTTGTGATGGGAATGCTCTTTTAGCTTGGATTACTTATTATTAGATCTTAGCCTTCGGGACAATTTCATTTGTTAGCTAGCGTTTGGTTACTGTTCTAGGATAAAAAAGACAGAGACAATGAAGACAAAAAAATGTTTGGTCGAAGAGACAAAAAATCTGTCATTGGATGATTTTGGAGTGAATTTTTGTAGTTCCAAAATAGGAGGTACAAAGGGGACATGTATGGAGAGATAATATTTTTTATTTTTTATTTCTAAAACATCATTGCAAAAATTATCAATTTCAAAATTGTCAAACTAAGACATGTAAGGATAAAAATGATTATTATCGTAGTTTTAAAACTCGACTTAGGGGTTGACCCGTGTCACGAGTTGGGTTCCCGTGACCCGGGTCAACGTAAGAGTAAAAAATGGTTATTACAATTTTAAAACCTGACTTGGGGGTTGACTTGAGATAAGGTCTAAATCACGGGTTGGGAGGGTCAACCCAAGTCAATGTAAAAATAAAAATAGTTAGTCATAGTTTTAGAACCTGACTCGAGGGTTGACCTGGGGCAATGCTTGGGTCACTGGTCGGGATGGTTAATCTGAGTTGACCCAGGTTGTTGGTCAATCTGAGTTTTTGACTGAATCAGGTCGGGTCAATACTTTATTTTCTCTTAAACCCGGATAAGCTTAGGCCTTGGATCTACTTGCTACGCCAGTTCGAGTTTTATAACTAGGGTTATTATAATATTATTAATTTTAATACTCAATGTAAACTAAAGTAAAAATAATAGTGTAGTTATTTTTTAAAATATGTGAATTTGATCTTAATACATATTAAAGGTATAATAATTGTTTTTTTAATTTTGTTTCCACCATAACCAAACAAGATATAGAGACCGCGTTACTCAATCTTTTATACCATTATCAAACACAATTTGTCTTAGTCTCATCTCTCCTTTCCCCCATAGTCTTCATCTTTTTTGTCTCTTGTCTTAACACAGTAACCAAACACTATCTTAAAGATTTTCCTCCAATATCTTGTCTAGTGTTTGACTTTGTGGTTATCATGGCAATTACTATTGTTACCTTTGGTAGTTTTGGACTTCTCTTTTGAAAAATTGAAGTTCGAAGAAATAACATGTTTAATTTGTCATTTTTTCTTTATCGGAGTTGGAAAATTGTTTTAGTGAATTTTTTTCTGTTATCAATAATGCTATTGGTAAATTCCCTAACAGCTACACTCCAGTTCTTTAGTAAGTTGCCTAACATTATATTCTTGCTTTTCCAATGTGGATTCCAAGTTTCTTTTGGTGACCCTGATTCAAGGGTAACAGGTTGTTAAAGAATTATACAGGTTGAGATCACATTTATGCATTCTATTGCTCTTTGCCATTGCATGCAAAAGTGTAGTCTCCATTTTGCTTTCTTTTCCTGTATTCTTCTGGAAGGATTCATGTACATTCAGTTCACATATTTGTGAAATACTGTTTTTGTAGTTAAGTGCTTGTGGTGAAGCTAATTAGACTGCTTTCTATTAAGCATTTTCTTTTAGGTTATATGTATTTACTAATTTTATAAAGGTACCATGGCATCCTTGCATTTTCTATGCAATGGCTCCTGGGAAGATGGTAGTGTTACATTGCTGAAAGCTTATTAGGCTCTTTTAAATCAATGGATGCATCATTAATGAGACCCATGTCCCCATAGATAAGGTCCTTCAAGGATGCATGTCAATTAGTACGCATCTCTCCTCTTTTTGTGGTATAGCTTGTATAGTATTTGTGGCTTCTTTTGTACCCATTCACTTCAAGTAGGGTGAGGTTGGGCTTCTGCTGGAGTACTCAATAATTCCTCCAACCACGTACGGTATGTAGGCATTCATACCTCTTCCTGGTAAAATATGAGATCAATTAATCCCTTAATTGGACCTATTTGTTTAGTTATGTTGTTTTATGCAGACTTTATATTTTCTCATTTTAGCTGTTTTATGTTTATATCTGCTCATGCGTCCTGTGGTTTGCAATGCATTTTTTAAAGTTCACATTGGTTATATGAAGCATCAATTTTCTGCAGAATCGAATGAGGAATCCAAACATGGGTGGAGGTTATCCTCAGCAAGGATATCAAGCACGACCACCTACAAGTTGGGGTCCATCGTCTGGTCCACCAATGCAACAAGCTGGTTATGGCTACATGCAGGCTGGAGCATACCCTGGTGCATCAGCACAGTATAATACGTCTCAGCCAGCTTATCCAGGCTATCCTCCACAACAACCATCTGGTGGATACCCCCCTAACTGGGACCAGTCATCTGTCTCGGCAAATCAGCAAAATCAGGGTTATGATTACTATAGTCAGCCACCTACATCCCAGCAGCAAACTTCTGGTGGTGCTGCAGCTCCAGCAGATGGCACTGGTTATAATTACAGTCAGGCACCAGCTTCTGGCTATAACCAACAAGGGCAGGGTTATAGCCAAGATGGCTATGGTGGGTATCAGCAGCCTGGGTATGGTCAGCCACCACCTTACGATCAACAGCAAGGTTATACTTCTGCTCCTAGCTACAGCAATGTGGCCAACCCAGCTCAAGAAGGACATGCTCCTTCATATGGAGCTCAAGGAGATTCAGCTCAAGGGTCATCTCAGCCATCTGCAATGGGGCAGCAAGGTTATTCTACTGGCCAGCAGCCTAGCCCAAACCCAGCAAGTTATCCACCTCAGGGAGCTGCTCAGCCTGGTTATGGGTTGCCCCCATCTTCCCAATCTGGCTATGGGAGTCAACCAGCTGCACAATATGGGAGCTATGGAGCACCTCAATCACAGAAACCTCCAGCCAATCCACCTGTTTATGGGCAGAGCCAACAGTCACCCACCACCCCTGGAAGCTATGGCCAGCCTACTGGACAGCCAGGATATCCACACTCCCAGCCACTTCCATCTGGCTATGCGCAACCAGATTCAGGTTCCCAGAGTGCTCCACCATCGAGTTATGGTGCCGCAGGTGCTCAGCCAGGGTATGCTCCTCCCTATGGTGTCCCACCAGCTGGCCAACCAGGTTATGGACAGGGGCCTCCCCCCTACAGCGGCACCTCTTATGGTAGTGGTTACTCTCAGCCTGCTGCATATTCTGCTGACAGCAACGCAACTAACAATGGTCGTGGGACATATGAATCAGCACCAGCATCACAGACCGCCCAACAGAGTGGAGTTGCTAAAGCATCACCTCAAAGTTGAGTTATGTTGGAGGATCCCATATTGGGTGTCAAATGGGGTTCATGTGATAGTGCTTTAGGTGTAGACAGGTTTTTGTAGTGCTTTAAGATGATGTGTTTTTCTTTATTCTCTCGCTGTGTACTTTAGCATGTGTCATGGATTGCTGACTCCAGTTATGCGAGCAAAGCTGACTGAAACTTACCGGTAGTTATTTCCGTAAAAGTTCGAAGCAACGTTTGTCTTGTTTGTTATGCTATGAGATTCCATGCTTATATTTCCGTAGTGTACGCGCGCGCATTTTTATGAACAATGGCGCCAAACAATTGCTTTGGTGTTTAAAATCCCGTGAGCTATCTATAAGTGAGTAGAAGGTCAAAAGTTTGCCCAAACTCGCCAGCAAGCAAGAAGAGAATTTAAGTTGCAGGGAGAAACTATAGCAGAAAGTTTGAGCAAGAAGAGACTAGGAAGTTTTACCCAAAACTGTGAGATTAGAATCATTGGAGGGTTTGATGGATTAATTTGAATTTGTATGGGAGCATTCAAGCGACCATGAACAGCTAGCTGTGCTTTGGTTCGGTCTAGAAAATTAGACAGTCCGATCCCAAAATGAAAATGAAAAAAACGGAAGAGAAAATAACATGTGGCAAGAGTATAGTGGTCACCTTAGCTCATTCACTGCACAGTGTTTCGAGGCAGATCAAGAATAAAGAGTATCACAAAGTCCGGATCAAACCTCGA
>Ga0307511_10003364_pt1 | contig 16464 bp, 17 predicted proteins | sample 13_EM_MG_FD_200266 | JGI IMG/M metagenome (GOLD analysis project Ga0307511, IMG submission 200266) | Populus trichocarpa ectomycorrhiza microbial communities from riparian zone in the Pacific Northwest, United States - 13_EM | ecosystem: Host-associated > Plants > Roots > Unclassified | place... | reverse complement strand
GGACGATTTATAGCGTGCGTGGGTTCGAATTCGAGGTGGGGGTTTTAGTTTTTATTTTGCGCTGGTAAGTGTGGAGGGACGGCTTGCAAGTGCTGAGAGTAGCAAGCAACCAGTGGCCCGCCACACTGCTGCATCGAGGCAAAATCTGAGATCGACTTTCGAACCATAAACTTTCTGCATGTGTCTCCCCATGTCTGTAAGAAATACGCTTGATGGTAGACTAACAGAACGTAGGCAACTACTGCGGGGAGGAAACATAGCACAGAGTAAACAACATGCAACCCCAAGAAACCAAAAACACCAGTTAAGCCTGGTCGGGGCCCAGGACAATATGTAGTTCCCTAGAGCAATAAGTGCTTGAGTAACTATGCCCAGAAACCGAGCTTTTGTTTTGTCAATACATTTCTCCACCATTCAGCTCACTCCTCACCTCGAAGACTTATGAGCTTGATGTCTATGAAGCTCCTGTGCCCCATCGAAATGACTTAAATGATTCATAACTATGTGCTAACGATATGTACTTGCTCTCACTTCTTTCAACCTGAATGATGGATTCTTGTCGTAACATGTAGTTTCAGCTGAATGCTTACTACATGTACCCTGGGACTCAATTCTAATTTTAGTCCGCCATGCATATCGCATAAGCGCTACTATTATATATTCCTCTATTATCAGTGTCATGATTTGCTTACATACTTGTTGAGGGTTCTTGTATTTAATGACACCCATTTCCACTACTACTAGAAGAATCAAGGACGTTTCCATATTACTATTCTCCACGTAATAGACGCAAGTCTTCCACGATGTCTCTCCCTCTGCTCGTTTCCAAAATATCGTTGCACACGTTTCGATAATTCTCAGCCAAAGGTGATACAAAGGGACAAGATACAACCTCCCACAGCACCTCATTGCAATACAAAGTTATTAGCTATCGCTGCTAAGGGTTCATTCGAAAACACTATCCAAAATCTCAATTTCAAAGGCTACAGTAACTCACTCAATCCTAGCCGAATATATCGACTATGCATCCAACCTTACTCCTCCCTCTTCAGTATCCTCACTTGACTCGAAGCTATCGTTCGACGGGGAGTTCTCTTCACTAGACCTCCCAGCCTCCAGACCGTACACAGCCGCAAGACTGGTGGCTGGGCTTCTGCTGGCCGAACTCTGCGGCCGGGAGCCCATGGGCAACCCCCACCCTCCATACTCCTCCGCATTATAGCCTGGTTCCCGTTCATACAGCCAAGCTGCCTGAGCGGAAGCTACCATAGTTTCTTCGCATTCTCTCTCCATAAAACTAGCTAGGGTTGTGTGCAACCCCCAACACATCCCACGGAGTCCCTTTTCCGAGGAACGGGGTCTAAGAGCCGGCTCTCCTACGGGTAGAGTACCGATGGGTCTCTCATAGGGCCCCACCGGCTTCATATCAGCCTGTACAGCTTCGCCCACGGAAGGCCCATTCAGGTTGAAGGATTTATTGACCCCAGGGATGTCATACCAGCTTGGGTAATCCCGCTCCTCGAGAAGGAGTCTTTGCCATCTTGGAATCATCTGGGGAGACCGAGTTGGGAGCTTTCTTCTTGTTCTCGGGCTAGTTTGGGTCTGTGGGGGCTTACGCTTTGTAACAAGGATTTCCTTGGGCTGAGTAAGGTTGCTGGAGTCAGAGGCTGATGAGCCAGCTGCAGGACTGGTGATGTTTGAAGGAGGCTGTTTATTTAAGGGAACCCTGTTCCAAAAGGAGGTTAATGAGGACGGTGCAGTGCTCATGGAATTGATGGCAGACACCATACTCGGGCTCGACACGTGTTTAAACATCATTTGTGTCCCTGGATTCGGTGTCCCTGGATTCGGAGTCCCTAGACTCGGTGTCCCTGGATTCGGAGTCCCTGGATTCGGTGTCCCTAGGTTCGGTGTCCCTGGATTCGGTGTCCCTGGGTTCTGGACCCTGAAATGATGACTTAGTTGAGGGTCCTCGACATCACTCAGTGGAGCACCGAACGTGACAGGTCTGAATGGAGGCAAGAAGACTTCCACTTCCTGCGTTATAGTTGGGATCGCTGGCCCTGTTGGGTAGTATGTCTCAGCCCACTCCAATGGAGCCCACAGATGTTCGACAATGCCGAACACGTCCGGGATATCCTCACCGTGGGGGGGTTTGCTTCCTGGCTCTCTCTGAGGTCGAGCACCTACCCAGGAGGCGTGGTCACTGTTGATTTGAGACCCAGGTCTACGAAAGGTCAGTTCCGGTGCTGTAGGCTTGGGGGCAGATGTGGTCCCCGGAACTGGACCATACCTGTACCCCTTCTGCTGTCGTCGGAAACCACTGCACTCCGGTGGAGGGGCACACTGTGGGTAGCTGTAACCCGGAAACTGTATATTTCCTTGCACGGCCGGATATCTCGGCGGGAGTGCTCTGAACCCGGGGGCGTATCTGAAGCCTGTTTGTGGGGGAGGATGAGGCATTAGCTATTGCAGATCGGTATATCTTCTTCTTATGACAGGGGAGTGGAGTGAAGCTCTGTGCCTATATAAACAAAAGAACCTACAAGTTTGACTGGGTCAGTTATTGTAGCCTCGATCTAGAACGTCAAATTCGTGGTTCAGCTGTTTACGCTACCTAACTCGTGTTGAGGTGTAGTGATGTGCTTTGTTTCAATCTTTTCTTGAAGTTAATATTCCAGACCCAGTGGTGGTCTCAGTATATAGCGATACCTTGGTTAAAGATGGCGATTATTGTCAAGTGGACTCGGATTTCGTACAACTTAAAAGAACAATTTAAGATCAGATGCACCACGGCAAGGGCAAAGCTTAAAGTCAGGTGTGATACCATGGCCAAGTTCGCATCACACAAATTAATATATGACCAAATTCTGTGCCGGGCATAGTGTGATTCACAGTAGACCATGACCATCTCTAGGAGTAGAGCTCCAATTTGCAAGTTAACGTGTCTGAAGCAATTACCGACACCTAATAATATCATACAATAGTAACTTGAATATATACCATACCTATGAACTTCTGTAAAGGGGGCTTGTAGTGATATCGCTATTGATGTTCGTATTCAATTGATATGTATTCAATGCATGCGGGGGGATGCACAGTTCAACCACATGGCAATTTGACGTCTTTGTGTACACACATGCTGAGACCTAGGCTGAGACCTAGCACTCTGCCGATCACAGAGTTTGTGAACGTGATTCCTTGTTCGCTCATCTCTTGTCCGTCTGTACCACCCATGTCGAGATCGGGTAGGTTTCTCATGCAACGTGATGGTGAGTACCGAGGAATTCATTCTAAAAAACCTTAGCATGTAATATTTAGCCAGGTAATATTTTGACTGAACCTGCACTCCGGGTCTTTGTGCCACTAGAATAACTCTCATCGCCCTGGACCCGGGTTTATGGTATGTGGGAACCTTCAGATTAGAGCTCTACCGTCGTGGCCCATTTGCATGACAGGTGTTTCCCCAGAGCCACATACGTATGCAAACGTCCAGTATGAGTAGGTAATCATGTAGTCATGGCTATCCAATGGAGCCATTGCAATTTCGTCCTGATGGAATCTTTTTCCAGCGGGTCCCCCGATTTGCAACCCGAAAGAACCCAAAGTGTTATTCCTGGTACGCCGAACCTCTTACTAGCTATTTGATAACGGTTAGTTAATGTAAGAATCTTGTAGAGTAAAAATTTAAGTAGTATACAACCCCGCTGTGTATAGTAGCGCTTCCCTCAGCTAGAACCTTGTAGAATCCCAAATATTTATAGGCCATTTGTATCCCCTGGACTATTAGAAAGAAAGGTTGCCTAACCTCATATCCTCCTAATTCTATTGGCTATTTGAATGCTCTCGTAGAAAGTTTTGTGGTCCTAGTGTAACAAGTCCGAAAATGAACGACAAAAAATACAGCACTTTATTTGGGGAGTATAGCCAAGTTTTCTGCCTCCAGACTGTCTCCAAGTATAGAAGATCGGGTGGGTTAAGCTACAGCTATCACAGCAACAACGCAAGAATATCTCTACTTGCATTACTTCAATCTCCATTGTCCTATACACAATCCTGTCAGAACTTTAACTTCAAACAAATACTCCCTACAGAAACTCCAAACACTTCTACACCCCCGATACCCGGAAAAATCCTCCCTCCGCAGATTCTAAACCAGGCTACAGTTTATCTGCAGCGACTTGTATCAAAAGTTTGTCGGTCCTTGAACTAGTTCCTAACCATATTAGCTTTCATATGTCTGGTTTCCCCGTAGTCTGCTTGACAGTTAGACTAATGTCCTCACGGCATTTGCTTTTCCCCGTTGGGTAATAATTAACGTCTTGATTGAAGATTTGCATGCTAGCTTAACTCTATGCCGTAAGGACGTATACGGTACCGTAGAAACTTGCGGATAAAGATTTTTAAGAATGTAATCGCGACTAAGACGCTGGGACAGCATTGGCAAAACTAACGTATCGTGACTAAGACTGCAGCCTTACCCGCGAGTTTCTACGGTATATACTCTCTTTCGTCAGACTTGTAACCACAGTATGCATGCAGAAAAAGAACCAAAACTTGAAAATGGGTTTCTTCATACGAAAGACTGCAGAGATGCACTTACTGGAAATCCTGTCTGCCCTGAACGGGGTCGAGGAAGTCATAGTAACTAGTCTGACATGGGTATAGGTATCCGGAACGCTATAGATGTAATTTGCCACTGTAGACCGTGTGAAGCATTGGAGAGCTCATTCTAGCGGTTCTATCCTCGCCTTGATCGACCATCCAGTCCCCCGTTATTCCAGTCAAGCCACTGCCAATAAAGAAGCCCAAGCCCGTAGAAAAAAGAAAGTTGGTGGTCTGGAAATGTGGTGCAATTTTGTGTAGAAAGTTTCGGAGAAAAGCCCGGTCGACATGACAGCTTGGTAGTCGAGAGCACACAGCTTGGTAAGATGATCAGCGTAAGACTAGAGTTGATCCTTGACTAAGACCTCGCAATTCATGATGAATAAGCCCGCACGAGATCACCCCCTACTGGTGATTGTTCTACAACACCCCGTCCTCAAAACCGCTGAGAAGCAACTCACCAACCAGACTAGCAACTCACACGCCTCGGTAGTAACGACTGGCCTGCCCTTAACTTCATGGTATTAACTTCGAGCTCTACACACGCGCTTGCATAAACATCCCACTTTCAACCAGACTACCCACCTTCTACTGTACAGTATACTCTCGTTATAAGCATATGGTCGGGACCGGAGGTGGTATGCTTATAGCGAGTATATGCATATATCGAGAGAGACAAATGAGACGAGAAATAGGTAGTAGGAGTGATGTAAGAACTCGGTGATCCTCCGTTGGCTTTGTTTGGCCTTCTCGCTATGCACATATCCCTCAATCTGACGTCTTTCCCGCTATAACATCCCTTCAAACTGGCTTATATTTCTATCGAACTAAATGGAATAGAGAAGAAAAGTTTCCAGAGCATCAATAGCAGGTTGATGAGGAATATGTGGTGCAGGAGGTGCCTCAGACCATCCTCCGCCTGTGTGAAGGTATTAATTATTCGATCTTCAATGTCATCATCTTCATCATTAACAACTTCAGAGGTCGGATCGATGAATATAGAGTATCTTTCACCACATCTTTCCCCACATGGTGATTTCTTCCCCTGCTAGCGCCTATTTGTTATAAACATATGTATGTGACTAAGCAGAAAAGTAGCATGAATATTCAAGTTACCGAATTTATGCAAAGTACCTTTTTATATGGTGAGGTGTATGCTTATAACCAGAGTATACTATACTACTTAATTACTTAGGCAGCTTAACAGGTGGAACAAGCTTAGTCTCGGCACCAAGCACAAGCCCCCTCTGTTCTGTCAAGCCCCATGGTGACAAGTATATACTTTGTTCTTCGTACTTCGCGAGGTTGTGCAACCAGACTATTGGGTTGAGGCTAGGTTAGTAAAAATCGTTTCAACATTGTACGATATGCATAACTAGACAGTACTACAAAGTTGTCACCAAAGTCATCCATTTAGACGTAACCAACGCCTACCTTCATGCTATTTTCCGTTATTTGCTCGAATCAGTTAACCTCCCTTTCTGTACATAGCCGCATGGGCGGCCAGATTAACTTGGCCCCCCCCAATTCTCCCGGGTTTCCGGGGGGCTCATCATGGTCCCACGCTGAGACCGCATCTGAGTACTGAATGTGTAAATTTTTTCAAGAAAAACGCCTACCCTCATACATAACACCACCACCCTTCTCACCATCAGACCGCACTAATACGTCCGAGCAGCCAAACAAATACCGGGGCAAGAGCGGTATCGGTTACATTGCTAGAGTTTAGTGGAGAGAAGAATACATGTAAATAGTCACGGGACTAGGTAGCATGTCACATAACACTCTTTCCAGGCCCTCAGCTGCTCCAGAGCGGCGTCTCCAGCCTGCATGTGACGGTTAGACGGCCCAGAATGCAGCTCACCTCCTACAGAGGCCGTGGGTGTCGGGTGGAAGTGGGAGATCATGGGAGCAGATGTGGAAGTCCCAGTGTTCTCAACGGGCCATGGCTCCTGAAGCCTGGACCGGCCTGGACCGGCCTGGGCCAGCCCCAGGCTATTTGGGCGGCTCCAGGCTAGTCAGGCTATTCAGACTATACAGGCCTCGCCCAGGCTATACAGGCTATTCAGGCCGTCGCCCAGGCTATTCAGACTATTCAGGCCGTGGCCCAGGCTATTCAGGCTATTCAGGCCATGGCCCAGGCTACCGCCTGCACTTCTGCTACCCCGTGGGCTATTCAGGCCGCCTGGGCCGGCCCAGGCCACCCCTCGTCCCGGCCTGAATAAGAAGGCCAGGCCAGGCCGTACCCCCGCCTGGCCTGGCCTGGCCTGTTGAGAGCACTGGACTTAGGACAAGCGAGCGTGATGTGATAGCCGTCTTGGGTTTGATGTCCGCAGGGGCATGAGGGTGAGTCCGCCTTGCCTATGTTGTGGGCCATTTCTTTTGTGGTCCTCTATCTATTCTGAGCCACGTGTAAGCCAAGACGGCCCCCCTGTGCCAGTCGCTCCTTCTGAGCCCGAATCCGCTCTGCTTCTTGTCTTCTCTTCTCTGTGTCCTCGAAGCCCCTTTGACGCCTTCTTCGGTGGCGGTCCGCCGGGAGCTGGCGACGGCCCCTAGGTGTAATTCGTAAGCTGCCCTTCGGTCTACCTTAAGGTTTCCCGGAATTCCTATGTGGCTGCGGACCTAGGCTATGGCGGTATCTTGATCCCTTCTCTTGTGGAGGGCCTGTTTCAGCCGCCTCTCAATACCTGACCTCCGGGGGTAGCCATTGCTTAGGTTGATTGCGGACTGCAATGCCGTCTGCAAGTCCGTCAAGAGGAATAGTCGGTTGGTGGTCTCTCTACCCGCGGCTGCCCCCCTCTCCGAGTCCCCCACTGTGGCTAGGGGCCCAAGAAAAGATCCATACTCCAGTCTTCTGAGTGAACCGCGGAGGCCGCCATGCCGTTTAGTCCTGTGCCGTCCGTGTATCCCATTATCCATGCGACCTCCTATCGCGCCAGCCCAGTAGCCTTTGATCTTGGATCTTTCGCCTCTGGGGTCTAGTAGCGGGAAGTGAATGATCGGGACCGTGGAGGTGTCTTGTTAGTCCCCATAGGAGCGCTCCTCTGGATCGACTATCGGGGTCATGTAGAATGCGGCGTTAATGAGTCCGTCTACTTTAAAGCCCTTCCTGCCCGTGCCGTCATGAGGCCGTATACGAAAGGTACTACCTGAACGTTGGCCGAATAATAGGCCCCAGAGATACCGCGGTTGTGGCCGCCCTAGACATACGGAGCCAGACATCAGAAGCAATACATAGTAGAAAATTACAACTTGCGCTTGCCCACTCCGGTATAGGTATATATAGAGATTATGAGGCATCCATTCAACGTACAGTAACATACAGGGCTGATGCTTTGAGGTAAAGTTCCTCCTGGCCATCAAGCGTCCGTGTAATAGGAGATCTCTCGATCCAATGAGGCCTCTCACTGGCGTTCCATAACCCAATTCCTATACAATCTGCATTTTAGCTACATACTCCATTCCGTATATTAGCACGCGCCCCCAATGCATACATACTATCTCCATATATAAAATTCTAAGTAACAGACTCACCTCCCACCCTAAACCTGCTGGCGATAAGAACACCCGATTGTCCCCACTTCCATGATAACCAGTTTTCGTTGGTAGGAGAGAGAGTGCCCTCCTAGCATAATGCCCTTCCTTCTGGGTTTTCTTCTTCTCCTCTCCTCTTCTCTTCTCTCATCACGCAAACCATCTCTCTCTCCTTCTCTTCTCCCATCACAGAAACCCTTACCCTCTGTACTCCCCCCACCACGGAAACCCTCTCTCGTACAGCTCTTCTCTTCTCTTCTCATCACAGAAACCTTCTCTCTCTCCCCTAATGAATTTTTTCAAGTCGCTTGCCAAAAAGCGCCCCGGAAGCGCTGAGCCCGTCGTTGAGACAGAGGACATCGTTAAGAATAGCAAGAAAACCAAAAAACCAAAAAACCTCGTCGTCAATACGGAGGATGAGATCAGTATTGGGGGCCAGGCAAGCATAAAAGAAAGGATTGGCATGGAGGAGGATGGAATCAGTACAGAGGTATGTCTTTGTATTCATTTCCTTTACCTCATAGATACATCTAATATAGGCCCTTCACTCGATACTTGTACCTGTCACACTATCCACTAACCATCGCTGAGTCGTATAGACCATCAAGGGCAAAGCCCTTCGGGCTGTAGCATTTTTCAACAAGGAGCTCATGGAGGAGAGATTGATGCAACACAAAACCAAACCTCATACCCCACCTACCACTCCGACCGAGGCCATTCCCCACCCCTCCTATTCTTTACTCGACGAGCATCCTGGGCACCTCTATCACGAACCACCAATGACTTCAAAGAAAACCCTTAAACCACCAGGGGGCCATAAGCAACAGGGGATGAGGTTTGCTGATGATACTAACATTGTCAAGAAGCCTGAGGTCCCTAAGCTGTCCAGCAGACCAATTACCTATGATGGCAGAGCCAGTGGTCGGGAGACCTTCTTTGCCGCCACTGCAAAGAAGCAGCTAACTCCAGCTGAACAAGAGGCTAAGAGAATAGCAAAAGCAAAGAAGGAAGGTGCCTATGTGCCTCCGGCTCGAGCAGCTGGCAGTCAAAAGGAAAATGACCCCTTTGGAGCTCAGAGTCAAGTAAGTCATTCGAGTGATAATCGACTGTTCTGAGCCTCTTTCCTACAACAGCTTGTCGATGTTTGTGCGCCTGCTAATGTGTGTTTGATATAGCCTCCTGTGCAAATGCCAGGTCGTCCTTCATCTAGCAGCTATAATGCAGAAAGCTCTCGTGAAAACAGAGTAAGTATTCCCATCCAGCTAGGATGTCTTGGGTTGCGGAATTGGGCGGGTGTTTGACACTGGCAAACTTCTAGATTCCTCAGTTCGGGGACTTTAACAATATCCGAGGAGTCATCAGAGAGACTCTCCACTCGGATGAAGACTATGAGATGGGAGGCACCCAGCAGCCAATGGTAAGTAAAACACCCCAATCGTACTCTCGTACTCTAAGGGCTATGAAAAGCTGACACCACAATCACTGACATCATAGATTTCCAATGAAGCTGCTCACCTCCCCCAACGCCAACGTCAATACAGTGGAGGTAATAAGCCTCCTTCTCAGGTGAGATTCCTTTCCCATGCTCTTCTTGAGCATGTAATATAGTGGGAAGCTAATAAATCATTTGTGTTGCAGGGCCTCAAGACTCCCCTAGTCATTGGTGACATGGGCCCGCCCCCAGTCCCACAAAACTCGGCCAGACGTAATGCCGCTACCTCCAAGAAGGAAATCAAGTCTCGAGTTGTTACATGGCTTGACACTGATCAAGATGAGACCTTACAAAATGTCGGTGATATGGACCAATTAGACGATGATGCAATTATGCAATACGGACTAGCCCAAAGCGAATTCAGCTTTATCCCGCATTTATTGCCAGGAGCGCGTGGTGCCGCTCAACGTTTCCCTCCACCCCAGCCCAAAGCTGGCCCTGGCGAGGACTACCAACAGTTCTTCAATCCAGAACAGTCTCTTTGCGAGCCGCAAGACTCAGAAATGCGGGAACTTGCTGCTGACCTTGTAAACAATACCAACAAGACCCCGCCTTGCGAACACCGTCGCATGACCGCAGTTCCCATGGTCAGAAAATTCAAGGAACTGTTCCTTGATGCAGGAGTGCCAGACGGAATGCTCTCTCCTCGAGCGCATGCCGAGATGATTACTCGAAACGCAAACTCTCGAATGTACGCTAACCGTCTCGACAATCTCCTGAGGCTGTGTGATTCGATTGAATGCCTCCTATGCTGCAGGTTGCCCCATAATAAGCGGAGGTATCCTGCGCCGCCATTCTGTCCTTCAAGGATGAATCCATTATTTTTCCCGCCATCCCCAGATGAGAACAAGCTATTCGTAGCTGATAACCTATACGACGAGTCGATCCAACTCCTGAGCGATGCCTTGTGCTTCATGCTGGGGTTCGAGAGACACGGAATATCGCAAAACCCGCTTCTTTATAACGATGACGTAAGGCACTGGTTGAACAACTTCGAAAAACTGGAGAACTCCTTGAACAGAATGGGGGCCTTAGTTAATGTGATTGGTACCCGATGTATGTACGGCCAGTGGGACTACGTCGCTGGTATGGGCGAAGTTCTGAATGCCGTTGGTGGAATCTGGACCGTCGTCACAGGCACATTGAGACCACCAAATTGGGAAGGGAGAATCCCACATCTCAGCGTTGGGATCGATCCCGCAAATATCCCACCTAACAGTGTAATTGTAGCTCTTCAATCGCCACAAGTTACTAGTCATCCGCAACAACCGACGATTACTCAAGGAAATCCTCCTTACAACTACCAACAGCAGGCAGACCAGTATCGGACTATACCTAGTCCCGCTCCATCCGCTCAAGCGCCGGTTGCAGCTTCTCCTGGCTATAATCAACACCCTGGCAATACCTACCGAACAGGTGGAACTAGTCAATATCCAGGCACTAATTATCAAAGAGCTGGGCACGCCGAGTATGACCAACAGTCCAATTCTACTTATCAGACTGCTGGACACCCTGGATATAGTCAATATCCTAGCACTACTTATGAAACAGCTAGTAATTCGGGTACTACTTGCCAAACACCTGGGTACGGTCAGCAACCCAGCTCCACCTACCAGACCAGTGATAATGGATATGGTCTTTACCCTGGTCAAAACATTTTAAACGGACAATGGGTCCCAAACCCTGTGTATAGCCAACCACCGAACAGCGCGAGCACATTCTCCTATTCTCAACAAAACAATACTGGAGGCCCCGCATGGTATTAGGTTCTGCCGGAAGGTACAAGCCCAACCCATTTGGTGCATTGAATCGGAGGCTAGACTAAGTTTGCACATGGAACCAGCTGCGAAGTCTCTGCTGTGTTGCCAATCTCTTTCCACAATTTTTTTTTTACTTGGCTTTGATTTCTGCTCACTTGCCATCTTCTAAAGACTACTTCTCATGTGAATCCGCGAGATATTTGTCTTTTAGTTGGGTTTTCTTTTCTTTTGATAGTTTGTTTGGAAGCTTCAATTAAATGCTACCTTGGGATTTGACCCTGATGTTGGTTGGCTATTGAGGTACATTTCCATTTTTTTTTCCTCTAAAAATATTTTGTTTACTTTTCTGGAATTGGCTTTACTCGAGAGTGTAGTTGGGTCCGGTCCTCTTTACAGATGACTACGGGGATATTAATTGTCTTCTCCCGGTGCAGTCTTTGGAGGCACACTTTCATCATAGGGTCTTTTTTCGGAATTGGGTTTACGAAATAGGGGAGAATAGGGTCGACAGAGAATGAATGTCGATGAGGATTGGCTGTTAATCTTGCTTGGAGTGTGGAAATTAAGGACGAAAAGGGGGTCCAGTAGGTTTTTTAAACCTGGAAATATATAGTGGAGGATAGGGAAATAATGGAATGGCTTACTCTTTACGCATACTGGATTACTCGTCTTTTGTGTGTGTAATTGTAACCGGTTAATTGCCAGTGGGCAGAAAGCTACTTCTACAGTAGTAATCGTACTTTAGGTCCTTGGGCGTGTTACTCTGCTTGTTCGCTACTTAGAACTACGACTCCCTCGCTGTCGCGAGCTCAAAAGGTATTCAGGGTAATTATTTTATGACTAATTAATCGTCGCGGCAAAATTTCATCTGCTGCCTAACCTCTCAAACCCAAGCTAAGTCCAAGTAATTTTCATGAGGTATGCATGGTAGGTAAATTTTCTCGGGGCCTGCTCCCCAGAAATCTAAAAATACAATATCAAGAATCTAAGCAGTTACGCTTGCAGGCTACCGTACACCACACCTCCGAGCTAGAGCCTCACGCGGCCACCGAATTACCCATACTACATATATGTGTCATGCCCCATGCAGGGATTATTTCAACCTTTTACCCTAGAAGTAAGCGGTGCCTACGGTTTTCGCAAATCGTGCTGTCACACTAGGGGTAGTCTGGTTGGCACCACTAGGGGAACCGCTTCCGAGACTGCTGCGGGGCGGGGCGGAACGTTAAGAGGCACGGAAATGTATGGTTCGGCCTGGTCCCTGCCGAGCTCCAAGGAGGGCAGGGGTATATTCTGGTTAGGTTGGAAATTCCCGACTGGGTGGAAGGGAACGACTGATCATGATATATATGGAATAGCAGTTTTATAGCTGTGGGGTCGAAGGGGCCAGAAAATAGTATATTGAGTATCTTGGTTGGATGAATTTGGGAAGTGAGTGGGACTATGCTTAAGCAGATGGGCATCCCGAAACTCCCTTCGCGGGCTCCTCGGTGATACTCCCTACCCTGGCATAAATTGATACCAGGATTAATATATTACCGCCTTTCATAGATACTTCGGTACCAAGCCAAATCTCCAGACTGTCACGATCAGAGATTAATAAGCTCTACAGAGTATCCCTGGTCACGAACATCAAACCATTGCTACTGTTTGACAATAATGCACCCCTCCCCTGGCTAAAGACGATGTCCGTGACCTTCGAACCGTTATTGGAGCTCTCACTCACCCGGTGAACGAACCTACAGATCGACACATGCATACCAATATACTCTTTTCCGCTATAATACCCACCGACGCCCAGGGTTCTCGCCTAGTGATCTACATACGCATGTGGGGTAGATTTAATATAAGTTTGTTATGAAAGAATGAGTTCCCAGGTTAGCAGTATAAATATGGGGATGACCATGGGGATATAAGAGGGTATACATACCCCAAGTTATAAACCTAGGAAATTTAAGTTCACTTCCTTAGAATCGTGGATTCAATACCTATTTCTTAACAATGGCCCCAACCCTTGGCAGCAACAATGGCGTATTCGCGGCACTCGTCCGTGCAGATCCAAAAGCATGGTACCAAAAGCCGAATTTGCGAACGCTTTACTTATGTCTCATTCCCGCCGCGATGGGAGTGGAGTGGACGAGTGGGTTTGATGGGAGTATCATGAATGGGTTGCAGAGTGTGGAGGCATGGGATAGTTGTATGTTTCTTCGCCTCCCCCAACAAGGCCGAGCTAATTTTATTCTGGGTAGATTTTGGACGACCGAGGGGATCGATATTAGGGATTGTAAGAATTGATATTCCATACCACTAGGCTGGGGTTTTGGAGCTGATTCGCAATTGGGAAGTAGATGAGCTCGATATACTCCCTCGGGGCACTCTCACAGATGCCGATTGTGCCTTGGGTTAACGATCGTTATGGGAGACGGATGTCGATTATTGTGGGAAGTGTAATTATGATTATTGGGGCGATTCTTCAGACTTGTTCTGTGAATTGTAGGTTTTTGTTTCGTTTCGCTTTCTTGGAGTATCAATGCTAATGAGTGGTAACGAGGGGTATAGTTGCGATGTTTCTCATCTCGAGGTTTATGCTAGGAATGGGGATCCCGTATGCTTTGAGTGGGGGCAGTCAGTTGATTGGGGAGTTGGCGTATCATAAGGAAAGGCCGATTCTGACGAGTGCATTTAATGTTAGTTGGTGGGTAGTATAATGTGTGGCTTTCGATGTTGTTTTACAGGGCTAATGGGGTGGGTAGGTATATTGGGGGCATCATTGCTGCGGGGGTGACATTGGGCACGTTTAAGATTCCGAGTGGTTAGTAGTTGACCCTGAATAGCTGTGGCTTCAATAGGATTTGAAGGGTATGGGGGTTAATATCTCGCTGCTCAGACTGGGCGTGGAGGATCCCGTCAGTTTTACAGATTGTCCCCTCAGCTTGCCAGTTGGTTTTTATATGGGGCGTTCCAGAAAGTCCTCGGTACTCATCCCCCGCGCCCTAGGATATCCCACATGTACTTCCTTAACTAATAGCGATCCCGGTAGATGGCTCATCTCCAAAGACCGCAGCGAAGAAGCCTGGGCCATCCTCGTCAGATACCACGCCGAAGGCGACCCCAACAACGAATACGTCAAAGCCGAGTACGCGGAAATGGTGACCGCCATCCAAATGGACCTGGAATCACGGAAGCAGACCTGGTCCGAGCTAATCTCCACCACCGCCAACCTGAAGCGCTGCGCCCTCGTCGCTTTCATCGGTGTATTTAGCCAATGGTCTGGGAACGGGTTAGTGAGCTACTATCTCGCAAGAGTCCTCGAGACGGTGGGCATCACGGAGAAGGCAACGCAGAATAAGGTCAATCTGGGATTGAACTGTTGGAATCTTGTGACGGGGATGGCAGCGAGTTTGTTGGTGGGGATCACGCCGAGGAGGGTTATGTATTTGACGAGTGTGGCGGGGATGTTGGTGATATTTGCGGCGTGGACGGGGGCAAGCGCGAGGTATGCGGAGACGGGGGAGAAGGCGGCGGCAGTGGCAGTGGTAGCTATGATATTTTTATACTGTAAGACTTTTATTCTCCTCCCCCAATGAAACGATTAGGTTGAGGGAACTATAGAAGGTTGGAGTTAACGCAAAGAGCAGATCCATTCTACAACGGCGCCCCCCTGACATACACCTACACCATCGAAGTTTTCCCCTTCAGCATGCGCGCAAAAGGCACTGTCGTAGTACAAACCTTCTCACGAGCAGCAGCGTTCTTTAATAGCTTTGTCAATCCTATCGGCTTGGAGAATATTGGGTGGAAGTATTATATTGTTTATACAGTCTGGTTGGCGGTGGAGGGGGTAGTGATTTATTTGTGTTTTCCGGAGACGAAAGGGTTGACGTTGGAGGATTTGGCGTTTGGTAGGTTTCCTTCCCTGTGTGTATGGAAGTACAGTTAGTTGGAAGGGGGGGCTGACTGTGCCTACGTAGTTTTTGAGGGAGAGGAGAAGGTGATAGAACAGAGAAAGAGGGTGGAGCTGAGGAAGGAGGCGCTGGAGGTGGAGCAGGCTGAGAGGGAGAGGGAGAGTGGTGGGGTAGTGAGGATGGGGAAGGATGGGGTGAATGTGGTGAATATAGAGAGGGTGGAAAGTGCTTGAAGTTGAGGGTATTTACTTCCTTGTCTTCTGACCATATAATAAACCCCCTACTTGCTTGTATCGTCCTCTAGCCTCAAATTTTCTTGCTCTTATACCTCCTCCAAACTCCGGCAACCCCAAGTCATTTCCTTGTGTTACATCTACCCTCTATACCATTCAGGCAGCTGTAGAGGATCAGGCATGGGCTGAGAGACTTCCACAATCTAGTATTGCTCCACAAGTACAAGGCCTATGATCATTGTTTTTGATTTTATTCTGATCAAGCATTTTTCACACTAACAAATACGGGCATTATGCTCTTACACTGCGCTGCTCAGGTTACTATTGTATCCTTACAGTAAAATATATATACCCTGAGCCCATAGTGCCATCTGGAATTTGAATGAGGCTCCCTAAGAAGATGTTGAGCTACCCCCCTGCACTTGTTTTGAACACCTCAAGTTCTAGGGCTTATAGGGTTTAGCTATAACGTTCGGGTCTAAGTAGTAAGTAACCAAGCATTTAATAATTTAAATTCGTTTCCAAGAGCTGGGGGGCATGTGAAGACGTCTTTAATCCACGTATTCTTTTGCTTGATGCATGTATAAGCCATGAAGAATTAATGAGATACCATCGCGAGGTAATGATCTGCGCAACCTCTCAAGGTAATATTAGTTGTAGATGTTTCGGATTCCCAACGCCCATTTCGATTATCACCTAGTTACGGCTTTTACAAGTCGCATAAGTCAGCTCCTCAACCAGTGCACAGACGCCATGGCCATAATACACTAATTCCGCTTGTTTGATGTACCTTGGTCAATTACATAAGACAAGGGATCAGTGATGTTACATGACTGCTCAGGGTAATGTCACGAGAAAATCATTGTATGTCGAAGGAATGAAACTACCCATTTTGGCCTATGATATTCTGTCGTATATTCTAAAAAGATTCAAAA
>Ga0307511_10003363_pt1 | contig 16468 bp, 14 predicted proteins | sample 13_EM_MG_FD_200266 | JGI IMG/M metagenome (GOLD analysis project Ga0307511, IMG submission 200266) | Populus trichocarpa ectomycorrhiza microbial communities from riparian zone in the Pacific Northwest, United States - 13_EM | ecosystem: Host-associated > Plants > Roots > Unclassified | place... | reverse complement strand
ATTAATTGTTTTAAAAAAAAAAAAAAAAAACATATTGTTTTGTTTCTTTACTTAAATCTAGGTAGGAAGGCCTTGTAATTTTTATCAGTAACTATTCCAACTCGTCAAATACTAAACAAAAGCTTACAAGACTTTATAAATTTGTAGTTTTTTATTTATTGAAATGTGAAGTTAAAAATAGCAAATGCAATTTTTGCTCAATATTTCATTTTTTTAATTTAAATCTATTGATAAAAATTATATGAAACTCTATAAGGTATGAAAATATTTCTAGTAGCAAATTCTAGTGCGATTTTGACCTAATCAACTCTATTTTTGTTTTTGTTTTTGTTTTTGTTTTTATTTTTATTTTTATTTTTATTTTTATTTTTACATTTTTACCATACTTTTTTCATCTTATATTTATATCTTGAAATTCATACATATATTTTAATGTAACGTCCCTAGCTTTTTAGAGAATGTGAAGTTTGATTCCTAATCTCTTTATTTCGATAACAAGTCCCTATCTCTCATTTTTGCTTGCTAACATGCCCAATTCACTTGCTTGATTAAACTTGTTTGCGAGGACTATTAATTATATTGGTTGATTTAGTTGTAGATATAAGGCGTATGGAGGTGGATAGTTGATGAATATACATTGAAGGGTTAAATTGATAGTTTTAATTGATTGAATAACTCTTTTACTCTTTTAATGTTGGATGAGTACTCTTTATTTTCACTAGTCGTTTCAATCTTTTCGCTTCTTTACTGATAGGCTTGGTAGCTTTTTTTTAGCATTCTTAAGGCAACAATCTCAATTGGTTTTCCTTCTTTGATTTCTATGACTAACATAAATTATTGTTGAACTTCCTCAAACTCCTAATCAAAATCTAAATTAGTCATTGAATGGGTGATCACAACATCGTTTAATTAGCTAAATAGGTATATTCCTCTAGTGACATTTTTGTTTACACACTTAGCCATCATCTTTTCATATTGAGTAACATCATTCATAAAGGTGTAGATATCTAAGTACTTGATTCCTAAAAACCATTTTTATATATATATATTTTATTGCATCCTAAATAAAAGACATAACTCTTTATATACTCTTTTAGGTCCTAAATATGAAGTTTGATTCTTAATCTCTTTATTTCGATAATAAGTCCCTATTTATCATTTTTTCTTGCTAATATGCCCAATTCACTTGCTTGATTAAACTTGTTTATAATGACTATTAATTATTATTTTTTGATCAAATGTAAGAAATTGTATAGATTAAAAGTGAAACAAAGCTGGAAACCAGCAAGTCAGAATATACAAGCATGAATATACAGGCGAACAAAGGGAACAAGCTCCTTTGAACTAGCGAATACAACCAAAGTAAGGGAACAAAAGATCATGCTCCCTTAGCAAAAATACCAAGCTAGCAAGCTATACAAAACTAGCAAACATGCATCAAAACCAGACTAAACAACAGTTAGACCCAACCAACTTCAAACTAGTAGCAATAGGCTATCCGACCAGCAGACCCGCATACAACAGAACCTGCAAGCATATAAGACAGTAGATCCAAACAAAAGGCACCAAAGCATAAAACACCCCAAGCCAGAGAGCAAAGCAAACTCTAGCAAACCATAGTAGCCAAAAGCAGCTCAACTAACTAGCAGAACCAAAACCAACCTCTACCGAGACCACATCAGCTGATGGAGCAAGCTGGCAATGCACCAGCACAATGACCAACAACACTGCAATAGGATACTTCAAAGTATGAGCAAACAGGTAGGAACACTGCACCATCGACATGCCAAAAAATAGGCATTGTCAAAGCATATGAAAAGGAACCAGCGCAACAAGGCCCCAGACAGCAAATCACTGAAAACCAGCAACTTTGCAATAAGCTAACCTCAGCAACAAGACTAGAGGAAAGTAGGCAAAAACAAATAAGAAAACAGGCCTGCAAAAGGCAGCAACTCAACAAAGCAGCATAGCCAGCAAATAGGCATAATAATCCCAAGATAAATATTCACATGAGATACAGATTAAGAAAAACAGAGGGAACAAGCTCCCTTGCCAAATAAAAGATCCATGAAAATAGATAATATCATAGAGAGGAGGAGGCAGCATAATTTTTGCTGCTCTGATGCTTTAAATCAGCCGTAGATGAACTCTTGGTGGGACAACAACCCACTCCATCTGGCCTTCCCTACTTGCCAAAGTTGGTGGAAGTAGCAACTCGACTACGAGTTAAATTTTCCCTCTAGGAGGCGCCATATCTGCGACAACAGTCTAGGGAGGTTCATCAAAGACATGCACAACATTTGGAGAAACAAAGGGTTTATCACTTCCAAGCCCTGTTTCAGCTAGTTTAGTCCTTTTGCTTCCAGAAGTAGTAGTCCTCTCCTCCATATCCACTGCAACTTCAGTAGACATAGGATCTACTCCGACCTCACCCTGAGGTTCTGCACCATGTAGGTGCTACTTCTCAATAACAATAGTTTCAACAGAGGGACTAGAACAACTAGAGCAGGAATGAGCTTATTGGGAGCATTTCTTACGCTTGTGACTAGAAACTATGGTGCATATGGAAGTTATATGTCCAAGAACTCGGCACTGCTTGCAAAAACAGGGTAAAGATTCCTACATCACCTGTTGGGATATGGGAAAACCATTGGGCAGGACAAGGTTTATAGAGGTGGGCAGATCAGCTAGCAGGTCAACCTTTATAAGCACTCTGGCATATGAAAGCCAAGTCATGGAAGCAGTAGGTACATCACAGTGAATGGGTTTCCCAAGCACACTTGCAAGCTTAGATATACAGATTAAAGACCAGCATTTAAGAGGTAGGTTAGGGAAATGTACCTAGACCGACATCTTAACCATATAAGAGACTGTGAAATCAAAGTATTATGGCAATATAGAGGTGGATTGAAGACTATTAATTATTTTGGTTGATTTAGTCGTGGATATGAGGCATATGGAGGTGGATAGTTGATGAATATACGGTTGAAGGGTTAAATTGACAGTTTTAATTGATTGAATATCTCTTTTACTCTTTTAATGTTAAATGAGTACTTTTTATTCCCACTAGTCGTTTTGTTCTTTTTTGCTTCTTTACTAATAGGCTTGGTAGCTTTTTTTAGCATTCTTAATGCAACAATCTCAACTGGTTTTCCTTCTCTTGAGTTTTGTGACTAATAGACATTATTGTTGAACTTCTTCAAACTCCTAATCAAAATCAAAATTAGTTATTGAATGGACGATCATAACCTCATTTAAGTAGCTAACTATGTATATTCCTTTAGTGGCATTTTTTTTTGTTTTGCACACTTAGCCATCATCTTTTCATATTGAGCAACATCATTCATAAAGGTGTAGATATCTAAGTACTTGATTCCTAAAAACCATTTTTTATATATATATTTTGTTGCATCCTAAATAAAGGGCATAACTCCTTATATACTTGCTTAGGTGCTACACTCCCCTAGCCAAGTTAACCAATGTTATCAAGGAAATTGATGAATTCAAATCACTGCCAATTCAAGCGTAGCTGTCACCATGAGAAATGCCAGATTTTGTGCTCTCCATAACTATAGGATCAGTCTGTTATTCTTGCAAATATTGCTATTGATTCTGATTGTAAATATTCATCCGTTACACACATTTGAATCCCTGAAATTAAGTTCTTAGGACTGTATAAAGATTACAAGAAATGAATGGAAAATGTGTGAGTTGTATTACAATAATATTGCAGTGTCAGTTGCTTTATGGTTTTAGAGCCTGAAAATCTCTAACGAGTATTCATCCTTCCTGCTTCCTGTAAAATGACCACCATCTCTGCATCTACCACCGACTTACCAAACTCACCCATCATCACAATCAATGCTGCCACAACCATTAACAAAAAACTCATCCCCTCTACTTTTCCTTAGTGGACGACTCAATTTGAAGCCTTGCTCATTGGCTATGACCTTATTGATTTTGTAACAGGTATACACAAATGCCCTGCCATTGATGCACTGAATTACACTGCCTCCAAAGCTGCAAATTCCCACTGGATTCGCCAAGATAAGCTCATCTTACATGCCATCCTCGCCTCCACCTCCACCACCATTACCCCTCTTGTTGCTGCCTACAAAACATCCCATAAGGCTTGGACAACACTTACCCATTTATATACGGGCAAATCCAGAACGCGTGTGATGCAACTCAAAGAAGATTTGACCTTGAGCAATCGTGGGTCTCGCACAGTTACTGAATTCCTTCAAGGAATCAAAGTGATTGCTGATGAACTAGCAATCATTGATCATCCAGTTTCAGACGATGATTTAACTCTATACATACTCAATGGATTGGGTATTGAATTCAGAGAAATTGCAGCACCCATTTATGCCTGTGAGACCTCTCTGAAATTTAAAGAAATTCATGACCTTCTTGTCGATCATAAGAGTTATCTTCGGCGGTTGGAGCACCAATTTGCCACCGTTTGTACCCATTGCTAATTACTCTAATCGATGGAGCCCTTAGTTTTCTTCCAATTCCAGACAGCCTAAATGGCACCCCCCGGTTGCTTCTCATAACTCTTGTGGTCATAGTGGGGCTCACAGAAATGGGTCATTCAATTCGGGTCACAGGAGGTTTAAACCGAAATGTCAATGGTGTGATCAACTACGTCATACAGCAAAACAATGTCCCAAAATGTCTACTTCTGATTTCACTGCAAATTGTGCAACTTCCACTCAACAAAAAATCACAAGTGGCTAGTTGACTCAGCAACATCTCACAATATGACCACTGATCTCTCTAATCTGATGATTAATTCTGAATATGATGGTACCGATGAGGTGGTAATTGGTGATGGATCAGGTTTGCCTGTGTCTCATATTGGGTCCTTGTCTCTTAAATCGTCCAATCATGTCTTTCATTTACCTGACACTCTTTGTGTTCCAACCATTCATAAAAATCTCATTTCTGTTCACCATTTTACCAAGCATAACAATGTTTACATTGAATTTCATCCTACTTATTTTTTGGTGAAGGATCGGATCACGAGGGTGATACTGCTCAAAGATGAATGTGAAGATGGAGTGTACCCATTTTCAGAGCATCTACCATCCACCAAGAAAAATATTGTTGCCTATGTTCATGAACGTACTACACCTGATGGATGGCACAAACGTTTTGGTCACCCATCGTCCAAATTGGTTCATCATATCATTCATGCTTTTTCTTTACCTACCAATAAAAATGGTCATTCCTCTCTATGCACTTCATGCTCTCAAAACAAAGCTCATCATCAAACTTTTAGTGCTCATGGTCTTACCAGCAATACTCCAATTGAATTGATTTACACGGATGTTTGGGTCCCATCTCATGATCTTGGAATTAAAGGTTCAAAATATTATGTTATTTTTGTTTACCATTATACCAAATATATTTGGCTCTATCCCATGACTCATAAATCAAATGTTCAAATAATTTTCTTCCAATTTTGTAATCTTGTGGAAAATCGATTCAACACAAAAATTAAAAGTCTTTATTCTGATAATGGTGGGGAATATGTTGGCCTTAAAACTTATCTTTCTGTCCATGGAATTAGTTAGTACATTACTACTCCCCACACTCCCCAACAAAATGGTATATCTGAAAGACGACATCGCCACCTTGTTGAAACTGGTCTTACCTTACTCACCGACACTCACATGCCTCTCTCTTATTGGCCCTATGCATTTCAAACTGCTGCCTATTTTATCAATCACATGCCTACCGCTACCTTGAATAATCAATCTCCGTATGAAAAATTATTCAACCAAAGGCCCAACTATCTCAAGCTCAAACAATTTGGCTGTCTTTGTTATCCGTTAACTTGACCATATAATAAACATAAACTTGAGCCGAAATCCAAACCATGCACATTCATGGGTTACAGCCTATCCCAAAATGCATATATATGTTTTGAGCCATCTACCAAAAAAATCATCACCTCTCGACACGTCATTTTTCATGAAGGGTCCTTCCCTTTTCATTAACCAAATCATAATAGTTCCCTTCCTTCTCCATCTACTGGGCAACATTCATCTGTGATGATCTCATTACCAAAGCTTTATTTTGCTTCCCTTAGTCCCAGCACTTCTCCGGATGTGGGTACTGAAGTCTTGCCATCGTCTGAGTATGGGTCACCCTCTACACCGTCTCCTCTCCAGGTAAGTACTCCCTCTTCTCCCCTGCTTTTAAATCCAAATACTTTAATAGAATTGCCTACCCCTACTGTCTCTAAAAACACTGAGGTGTGAGTCCACCGCATGACTACTAGGTCCATGAATGACATTTATAAACCAAAAAAATCCTTTCTTGTTACCAAACATCCTCTCCCATCTTCCTTGGAACCCTCGAGTGTTACTGTCGCACTCGCTGATTCCAGATGGCGTGAAGCCATGTCTTTAAAATTAACTGCTTTAATGTGTCACAATACCTGGCAATTGGTACCCCTCCAACTGATTGTAATATTGTTGGCTGTAAATGGGTGTTTCGGGTTAAAAGGCACGCTAATGGGTCTATTGATCGGTTCAAAGCCAAGCTAGTGGCCAAAGGGTTCAATCAGCGACCAGGATTGGATTACAAAGAGACATTCAGTACTGTTGTTAAATTGGTCACCATACAAACTGTCTTAACTATTGCTGTGATGCAGGGTTGGTCTTTGAGGCAGTTGGATGTTAATAATGCATTCCTTCATAGGCATCTCACCGAAAAAGTGTATGTGAAGCAACCTTTTGGCTTCAGGAATCCAAAACATCCTGATTATGTTTGTTGTCTTACTAAGGCCATCTATGGCCTAAAATAAGCACCTCATGCTTGGTACTCTACACTTAAACATGCACTCACAGAGTTTGGTTTCATTAATTCTAAATCCGACTTATCTCTATTTGTGCTTCATACTGGTTCCACTCTTGCCTACTGCTTAGTGTATGTTGATGATTTGATTATCACAGGCAATAATTCAATTTTTGTTGCAAGCATCATTAATCATCTTGGCCAGAAATTTTCCATCAAATACTTGGGGTCACTGCATTTTTTTTCTTGGTGTTGAGGTTATTCCTACTGCAGCCGGCTAGTTTCTCACTCAGCACAAGTATATCAGAGATTTATTTGCAAAGACCAGTATGGACAGTGCTAGGGATGTCACCACGCCTCTCTCAACATCAGTTTCCTTACAACTGGATGATGGTTCCTCCTTTGTTGACTTCACCGAATACTGTAAAGTTATTGGTGCTTTGCAATACCTGTCCCTTACACGACCTGATATCAGCTTTGCTGTCAATAAACTCTCCCAGTTTATGCATCATCCCATGCAGATTCACTGGACAACAATAAAAAGATTGTTGTGCTACTTGAAGAACACCATTTTTCATGGTGTTACTATCAGCAAAACACTCAGCACCACATTGACTTGTTTCTCGGATGCTGATTGGGCTAGTAATCTAGACGACAGGAAATCAACTTCAGCCTACCTACTATTCCTTGGTAACACACCAATTTCCTGGAGTTCTAAAAAGCAGCGTGCAATTGCACGATTATCAACTGAAGCCGAGTATAGGGCCTTGGCAACGGTTGCAGCAGAGTCCATGTGGCTGCTATCCTTGCTCCAAGAATTGAAGTTTAGTCTATCACATCCACCTCTCCTCTTGTGTGATAATTTGGGTGCAACACAACTAAGTTTTAATCCTGTCCAACATTCCAGGATGAAGCATATACAGATTGATATTCACTTTGTGCGAGATTTGGATGCGAAAAATATTCTTACTGTTTAACATGTCCACACAACTGACCAACTAGCTGATCTGCTCACCAAACCTCTCTCCAGGCAAAGACTAGATTTCCTACGTGACAAGATCGACCTATCCGATGGTAGCCCGTTCTTGCGGGGGCGTATCAAGGAAACTGATGAATTCAAATCACTACCAATTCAAGCGTAGCTGTCACCATGAGAAATGCCAGATTTTATGCTCTCCATAACTATAGGATCAGTATGTTATTCCTGCAAATATTGCTATTGATTTTGATTGTAAATATTCATCCGTTACACACATTTGAATCCCTGAAATTAAGTTCTCAAGACTGTATAAAGATTACAAGAAATGAATGGAAAATGTGTGAGTTGTATTACAATAATATTGCAGTGTCAGTTGCTTTAAATGTTACTTCTAGTTTTATTCTATATAATTACTTATAAAATAAGCCTTTATCTTCTTTCAATTGTTGATAGACATGGGTGACAATATAGAGAATTTGTAAAATGTTATTTTGGTTAATGATGAATGACTTGGGTTTCATAAAGGGATTAATAACATCATCACCACATTGATCAATAAATTTGGTGATGTCTTCCATTATTAATTGGTTATATTTTCTAAGAAACTATTTAAAATCATTTATCTTTATTCCTTTAGGAATTGGATGCAACTTATAAATCCATTCAGAATATGGATGATTATATGTAGGCTTGATTGTACATCTAACTTCTAAACCCATCTCCCAAAAGTGTTGGGCTAATTCAACCCTATCAATCATTCTCTTTACTTGCTAATCTACAACAAGTGCCTAAAGTATAGAAGGATTGAGATTATCTTGTTGAAAAACAACCTATAGGAAATTAAATTGCCTAGTCACAAGTTGTTATTATTATAGATAGGGCTATTATACCATGTAATTCCTAAGATTACCTATACATTTATAGGATAAGTTATATCTTATGATAAAACATGTCTAAATTAGATAAGCTTGTTGTGGTGTCTAGTAAATGGGCATACGCTATCTAGTATGAGGTTGAGAAGCTCCAAACATTTTTATTAGAATGCTTGTTAATATAGAATATCATGATACTTGCCTTTAGGTGCCTAGATAAATGAGTGTCTGATCTACTTTATTTAAGCTCATTCTGTTTGATTGAATTGATATGTCGTGGCTTACATGGTCTTATTTACTATTATAATATTATTATGATAAGTTGTATTGGCTTTATTTTCCATCTCTAATTGAGTAGCTCTCAAATAGATATTAGATAAGTTTAGATTATAGTGAAAATATGTTCCTTTAAGAAGAGCCATTACTAGTTAACTGGAGTTTGTAAAAGTTGGTTGTGATAACCTAATCACGCTACAAGATCCCTAAACAAAATAAGCATAGGGTTGTGTCGAAGAAATAAAGCACAAATATATACGCTATAAGTCAATAGAGGTAATGACATTATAAAAGGTGGGACTATGAAATACTGTATGGGAACATTAGGATTTTGTCTAAACATAGTCTTTAGCTATTATAAGGAATTAAATAAGAAAGACTCATCATGTCACACGTCTATTATATATTGTTCTAATTGAATGTGTATTGGTGGATGATTATCAAAAATTTTATACATAGGAGAATGAATTTTATTAGTTGTGTGAATTGACTAGTCATTAGTCATTATAACAACATTCTTGACAATTTTTTTTTTTCATGATTACTAATTTGTTAGTGGTGTTAACAAACTAGTTTCATAAGATGTGTTAATCTATTGATTTAATAGATAATTTGATGATTGATCATCATCAAACTATTGATGGATTGTTGATTCCTTAATAAATATGATACGTGTTCTTTGTTTTTTCCTTCCAATGAGGAAAAACTATAATTAAAAACCTAATCTTAAACGAAGATAGATAACATCCTTATTAATCAAATGAAATATAGAGTTCTTAACTTGAATTTAATAAATTAAGAAGGAAATAAAGGTAATGTGAAAACTAAAAATCTAAAAAAATATTAAAGAAAAGCAAACAATCATATAAAGCTTTTAAATAAGAGAAATAAACTACGATAAACAAAAGAAAAGCAACAAGTAGCAAAAAAATATGAATACATTGCAAAATAAATTATGTATATGGGGATGACCACAATTTTAAGTAGTTGAAAGGCCTATTTATATTATTAAAGAGATATAATTTCACGTAAACATAAAATCTTAAACTGTCTATAACATATAAAGACTGTATAACCTTAATTCAAGCACATTTTATTCACATATAAGCATCTAAAAGTCGTATCAATATGTAATATCTATAAGTTATTATGCTAAAGACTCATTCTTTCTATAAGACTTGATCAATCAATTATTTAATGTGAATCATAATATCCTAGTTGATGGTTGATTTTACCTTTTCTTTTATATTGCTAAAAAATTGATATGAATAATTACTATTCTTAATCAATCAACATGTGGAGGATTTTTTTATATATTAACAAAATTTCATTTTATCTAAACTATTCTTAAGAATTCGTATTGATAAATGAATATTGTTTGAATTTGATTCGCATTATATGTCACAAAGAGCAGTTAATTATTAAGTCTTGATTGATTTCTTAGTTGTCCACCCCTACTTTGATATTTACCATGAACCAGAACAAGATTTGAAAATTGTTATTACAGATATTTCATTGGCAATTCAAAAACTAAGAATAAAACTGGTATAAGGGAGGTAGTAGATCATAAAATGACCTTATCATTTTGACTTGATTTTTCCTATAATAATAATAATAATAATAATAATACTAATCAATTTGAATATATAACCTTAATTATAGGCCTAAAAATACTAGATATAAGACATAAACAACTAGAGCAATAAAAGATTCACTACTCACTATAAATCAATTAGTTGGTGAATATAAATATAAGTATCCCACTATAACTTCATACTATTTGTGGTAAAAAACCTCACAGATAGGCTTTTTAATTTAATCTTTCTTTAGTAAGAGAAAATAATATAAAAGCAATTGACTTGACTCAACATATATCAAGATATAAAATGACCATTTATTTTCTCATCATTATCCTTATGGTTTGTTCATATGGTTTTGTAAAACCAATATCCATATTTTTAAGATAGAAGTTTAGACAATTGAGAAGTACCTCTATTTTTATAAAGAGAGATGGAAACAAAAATAAAAGAAGTCAATTTATATTCTTTTTAAAAAGGCATTTTTTGAGTTTTAAAAGCAAAAACAAACTTTCTTGGTCTTAAGGAGTAATCACAATTTTCTAAACCTAAGGTGCAAAATGCAATTATATTCATAATACAAGGTATAATTGGCTCTTTATCTTTTTGAAAAACTTATTCACTTATAGTTATAATAAATCAAGATCCCTCTCACTAGAATTTATAAAGATTATCATTCGATCAACTATTGCTCATGTACAATAAAGATGTAATGATGAGAAAAATAGTACAAACTTTATAGTTGAAAACATACAAAATAGTGAAGATAAAATTGTTGCTGAAATTTTCTACCAAGTACAAGTAGAGGGTAATCAAGTGTTTTTTTTTTATCTATAAAAGGATCGGAGAGAAAAAATCAAAGCCTATTTACAAGACCCTTCATATAAAGTTTTAAGAGCATCAAACTAAAAGCGACCAACTATGTTCTCTTAACAAATGTATAATATAGAAAGCATAAAACTAGAATTTTACTTCGATTCTTGGGATCCAAATAAACATTATTATTCATGATTTAGATTCATGAATAACATTATAAAGCCCATCAATCTAGAATTAAGATGAGATGGTTAATCATGGTTAGACATGATTAAACCAAACCGAACTAGACCGATTCAGTTTCAAGTTTCAACCCAAATTCAATCCTAGGTATAAAAGGCTTATTTTTTTTACTGAAACCCTATTCCTCTAATTTTCTTTTCTCTCGTAGCCAACCCTCCCCTCCCTTTTTAGTCTACTTACCTTTCCTCCACCTGCCCCCTTCCCTCCCCTCTCCCCTCTCCTCCATTTCTTCCCTCTTCTCTCTATCTCTGATTTCTTAGTTTTGTATGGTTAGAGATGGGAAAACCTAAGTATTTTTTCATCGCTTACTTGCTTGTATTCACTGAGAAAATTGATTTGGGTTTTAATTTTTTTTTAAATGGGTTTCTTGAATTGTTTGTAAATAGATTGAAGAGTACTTTCTCCTAAAAATCTACTTTGGTTTCCATAACTTGGCTTAATGTTGAATTTCTCATTAGCTTTGTGTCTAAAGGTTGTTGGTTCATTGGACTCACAAATGAGGAACAACTTGGTTTTCGAGCAGGGAAAGCATTTTCTTGTTTCCTTTTGTCCTCTTCTACTGGTTTTCTAGCTGAAGTTTCACTTAGAAATTATTCCTTTGTTATAGTATGGTAGTAAACTCTTGTTTGAAATTCTCATTTGATTATTGACAATTACCTGCAACTATCACTTCCCTGCTAGAAAAATATCTTGTTTTTCTAACAAAACCAACAACATAATCTTGTTTTATAGTCTTGAATTTTGCCTTTAACTTACCAAAATCCTCTATCAGCTCTCTTTTATAGTTTGCTTCAGCTTCTTCAAGTGAGTGAATGATAAATGAAGCAACAACAATAACAATCACAAAGTGGTTGACTTGAACCCAAAACATGTTAAAAAAAGCCTAACCTAGTAAAAAAGGCCCGATTAAATGGAAACAAGTCCAATCAATTTTGAAAGAAAAAAAATTGAAACAAATCGAACTGAAATGGTCAGTTTGAACCGGTTAGTCGGTTCAATTTGGTTTATAATTTTAAAAAATATAATTTTTGGTTTGGTTAGTTTTTTTAGTTTAAAACCGAACCAAATCGAAAATGATCACCCCTACTAGTAGTTTGGCCCAATTTAGCATATGTCATCAATTGAAATCAATATAATAGTCAAACCATGGCCTTTCCTTATCATTTAAGGACTATAGCCCAATTCAGCATATGTCATCAATTGAAATCAATATAATAGTCAAACCATGGCCTTTCCTTATCATTTAAGGACTATAGATGGTTTGAGGCTTATTTTCTCTAACGCATAGTTTTATACTAACAAATATAACTTTTAATCCGACCATTGGATCATGCCGAAACTTTACCAGAATATTCCAAAGGTCTTGTTGTATATTGAGTTAAATGTTTAGGGTAATTAAACATTGGAAAGGTCTAGAGATAAGGTTCAGAAACTACTGTGCAATAATTATATTAGTTTCCTAGTTGATTTAGAATTCTTTTTTCTATTTTATTTAGAACTCTTTTATTATTTTTCCAATATTTTTTTAAGATTTTCTAACTAGTATAAATATGGTTATTTAGTTTGTATTTAGGTTTTAAAAAAATTAATAAGAGATTGATTGGTTATTCAAAAATAAAACTTGTGTGTGAGAGTTTGTTCTTACTCTTGGTTCCTCATGGAACTGCTATGACTTATTAAAGAATTAACTAAGCTTTATAATGTCTTCTATACTACTCATTCGTGTCTCTTTATAGGCGATGAGTAAAGGTTCCAGTTCTATAATTATAGTGCCTTAGTATAAATTATCAGTGTGTCAAAATCAATCACAAGCTTGAATTTAACTTTCTTGGAAAGGGTTGATTTCACTGTGGGTTTCTGGATCTTTATATTCACAGGGTTCACATTAGACTTCTTCTCCTTTCTATAGCTAGAAAAGTCTCTAAATATCTTTTGAAATGAAAGTTGTGGAAATAGGTCCTCATCAAACCCTCCTCTATACAAGTTAACTAGGAGTTTAAGGTTGATTACCTAGTACTATACTCATGGAGATTGACAATTTCCTATGCAAGAACACATCATAAAACTCCATATATGTTTTCTTTCATTATGAAATGGTGTTCCTCACTTCTCAAATGGCATTCTCCTAATGCATTGTATATGTGGCTTGGTATAAATATTCATAGGGTAATAGTCTTACCTTTAACAAATGCCATTACTATCTTTAAATTAGTCTTGATTGGTCACTTAGATCTAGAACAAATTAAATATCTACATACTAAATAAAGAAGAAAAGGCTCATTTTCTATCTAGAAGGGAAAATTTCTTTCTTTCTTCTCCATCTTTAACAAAATACTATATTTAAAAAACCCTACCCATATGTCTTCAAATTGACCCGTGACCATTTATGTAGAGGCATAAAGCTTTTCACCTTCTAGGTATAAGCCTCATATTAAAGCCAAATCATATAGGTTGATAGTTTAGATCCTGTACTTGAATATAAAATTGTTTTTTGACTTTTACTAAAAGAGAGATAAGGCTGCTAGTAGTTTTATAATAGGTTTGATGGTAATCCTAGATAGTTGGATTGCATTAAACATCCTCTAAACTTTCCATTCTCCATTAAAATGTTATTGTGTTTTATCCAACCACTTGATATAATCTGTAGTGAGAACTTTAAGCGATGTTAGGATGAACTTCTTTTATATGTTAATGTTCACATGATCATCCTAGAATGGAAGTCTTTCTCTCTCTCTACATCTAAGATGAACATATTATCTTCTTCTTATGGATTTGTTCTAAGCATGGACTAAGATATTATTCAATCATGTTTTCTAGAGCATTCATGATGATAGACCAATGTGCATTAAGGACATAATCTGTGTAGTTCTAAACATAGGTAATGAGATAAGGTTTTTATTGTGTAGAGCTTGAAGATGTTATTTTTATGTTTGAATAGAGAAGTTTAGCAAGATAACTTATAGAAAAAGAAAACTCTAGCAAGATAACTTATGGATATTACTGATTGATACAAACACATAGGATTAATGCAAATAATAGAGCACAAATTGCACTAGGAATAAGATTTTACAATCCTTATCAACTATAGATAATTTGTATTAGATTAAGAATTGATGTTTACATGAAATTTGATCTCTGTAACAATATAAATATGCCATCCACCAACTTGAAATGATGCCCCATCACTATATATATAATTTATTTTTAATTTATTCATAGTTTTCAGCTATTTATTACTTTCTTTTGCTTACAGTGAATGATTGGTTGAGACAACCGATCTTTCTTTTATTTGCAAGTTTTCTTTTATTTTTTTTCTTTTCTTTTATGCTTTTCTTTGACTTTACCTTTCTTTTCTTCTTAATAAGTTAAAGTCAAATTAAGAACTCCATATTATGTTAGATTAGTGAGGCTATTATATATCTCAATTAGAATTAAGTTTCTAATTATAGTTTTTCTTTATTGAAAGGAAAAAAAAAAAGCACGAACAAGTAGTATATTGATCAAATAATTAACGATAGATTAATAGGTTGACAATGATCAAGCATAAGACTATTTGTCAAATTAACACACACCAACATTTCAAATGATGAAAGCATAATCCTCCATAAAATAGTAGAAGAAAAAACAACATGCTAAGATAAGAGAAAGTAACAAATCGAGAGGAGAGAGTAGTATCTTCATAAATAAAGATGTTTGTGTTTTTTTTTTGTTGATGGAAAAAAGAGAGATGATGAGAGGTTTGGGTAATTGGTTGTGTCGATAAAGGAAACTTTATAAATATAAATAAAATTTGTATCGAGTAGAGTAGTATTCATTATCCATCCAAATCCCAATTTTATTTTTTTTAAGGTTTTAACAGCGTGCTTTTTAAAATGCTTTTCACTTAAAAATGTAATAAAATAATGTTTTTATTTTATTTTTTAAAAATTATTTTTAATATCAACGCATCAAAATGATAGAAAAACACCAAAAATATATTAATTTTAAGCAAAGAAAAAAATAAAAAATTTTAAATTTTTTTCAAAAATATTTTTAAAACACAAAAACAAACAGAACTTAAACTGACCTTCAACCATAAGTATTCATAGCAGTGTTTTAAGACCCGGACCAGCCCGGCGGGTTGACCCGGGACCCGGCCGACCCAGGCCTGGGACCGGTCCGGGTGAAGGCAAAAACCCACTCGAGAATTGACCCGGTGAAACCCGGTCGACCCGGTCAAACCCCGGGTGAGACCCGGTCAATTTTTTTTTTATTACAAGTCATTAAACGACGTCGTTTTTATCATTCTAAAATGCCAAAACGCTGAAGACAGTGTGAAGAAGAACGAAGCAAAATCATTTACAATTGGCAAACCTAATTTACTCACTCTGTGAAACCCAGCTGCCCAGCTGATGAGCAGAGGACGTCCCTGCGGATTCTACCTATTGATTGATGAGGAGCTGAGGTCATCTTTGAATCTCCTTCTGAAACGCAGCGTTTTTCGTTCTCTCACATCTCTCTATCTAGTCACCTTCCCGCCGCTTCCTGCCTCTGCCTCTTCTCTTCCTTTGACGGTTTGACCACTGCGTCTCGGCCTATTGCACCGGCTGCCTCTTCCGGTCAGTATTTCAAGTTTTCAACTACTATTTCTTTCATTCTTTTTGTCTCTGTTAGACTGTTAGACTTGGGACTTTTGAAGCATAAATAATTGTGGTTAAAGCTTGAATGTTGATCTGTTAGGTTTAGTTTTTGTCCACGGTTTTTAGCTTGAATGAGGTTGATAGTGAACACCCAAATAGGTTTAGTTTTCGTTGCTTTTTTGTCAAAAAGTTTAGAAGCAGTTTACTCTGGCTCTTTTGTGGGTAAGAAAGAGGAGCTTGGCATGCTAATTATGATCTGTTTCTTTTATATTGTTG
>Ga0307511_10003362_pt1 | contig 16471 bp, 2 predicted proteins | sample 13_EM_MG_FD_200266 | JGI IMG/M metagenome (GOLD analysis project Ga0307511, IMG submission 200266) | Populus trichocarpa ectomycorrhiza microbial communities from riparian zone in the Pacific Northwest, United States - 13_EM | ecosystem: Host-associated > Plants > Roots > Unclassified | place... | reverse complement strand
TGACCATTATCACTTCAAAAGGCCAGACCACTTACCCAAAAACAGAAGCTACCTTTTCATTAACAGAAAGTGTCCCTACTTCTTTGTTACCACTTTTGGCATCCATAAAATCCAATCAAGCATGTAATGCAATATGTAAAACCAATCAAAAACATATCAACATATTCACAATTTTGCATCCAACACAAAAGATCAATCCAGCAGGCCTCATGGACTCCACCTTCAAGGTTGGAAAGTGCATACCTTGTTAGCTTAGAAACCTTCAAATCTGCTCCTTTATCTTCAGACCTTCTTAGACGAAACTAAAGCCTCCAAGTTCTTTTGGATCATGTTACTTGCCCCTTAGCAAGAGTTTTTTTCTTTCTACCTTTTACCTTTTCTCCTCTATTTTTCTCCTCTATTTTTCTCCTCCTCTAAGTGTTCCTCGGTCCCTTCTTTTATAGACAAATTTAAGTCTTCTAGATGGTTTGTTAGGGTTCTAACAAACTAAAATCTAACTGGTTTTGCCATGGAGCCAATGGTTTTGGGTTTAGGTGGTTTTGTAGGAAGCTAGGGGACCAAGGTAAGGTGTTTTTCTGCCTTTAGATCTAGAGAGAAAGATTTTAAACCCTTGATGTAAACCTTCTGAAGGTTTCTAAGTGGGAGCATACGAAAAAGTTAAGCGTCCTTCTGCAAATGAGTTCCTGTCGAGGCTGACTAGGTTGGCCATTTTCATGGCTTCGCTGGAGCAACTTTGATGCCAGCGTTGCCTGAGACCACCTAGACTTGGTAGAAAGGGTACATGCCTTTCGATCAGACTCATTCTTGCTTGATTTGGAGGTCTGTAGCTCCACATTCAAATATTTAAAAGTGCCCGCTCAAATAACATAATGATTGAAACTGTGATATTGGCTTACTAGGGCCAAGATGTTGTGGAGATCAATGGAGAATATAGGATGTAAATGTTTGATTTTAAATACATGAGGTTGTAGTGTTTCTCAATTGAATGGTGGTGGTTGCAGCCTTTGGGGTGGTCGGAAACATCATATTTATTCGCCTGAAAGTGCTCTCTCAATCAGGAAAAAAACTAAAGAAGATGAAGAAGAAGAAGAAGAAGAAGAAGAAGAAGAAGAAGCATAGTACCTTGAACGACACCGTTTTAACTAATTCCTATAGATTAGGGTTTTTTTTATTTGGGATTTGCCAATTTTCAATTTGATTCTTATTCTTCTAATTTCATTCTATTTTACCCTTAATTTCCCTCTTTCTTTCTAATTTCATGCAATTGTGTCCTTGCCAAATTTGCTTATCTAAGGGTGAGCAAAAAAACTAAAAAACCGATTAAATCGAGAAAACAAAAAAAAAACCGAAAAAACCGAACCGTGAAAAAAACATATTAGAATTTTTAAAAAACCGACTAGTTCGATTTGGTTTTGGTTTTATAAGCCTGAAATAAAAAAAACCGAACCGAAACCGTTCGGTTTGAACAGGTTTTTGTTCTAAAATAACTGAATCAAAACCGGTCGGTTTGAACCGGTTTCGGGTTTTTTAAAAAAAAAACCAGTTTGATTACTTTTTTTTTATAAAAACGAATCGAATAAAAAATGATCACCCTTATACTTATCACCCCAATTTTGAGCGTCTTTTACAAGTTGATCACTAGTCTCTGATTTGTTCAATTAGATCCCCAAATGACCATTAAACTTTTAATTTTTTCAATTTGACCCCTGATTTCTCCTAATTTCAATCGCTGAAGTCGCGCGTGTTTTGCAAGTTGCTCCTTTGTTCACAAAAAGTTCAATTAAGTCCCTATTTGCTCACCAGACTTTGAATTTTATGCAATTAAGCCCCTGATTTGACTAATTAAACTTTCCAAGCTTCCAATTGAGTCCTTAAACTTCAATTGTTTCAATTGACATCAAAATTGACTTTCAAAAGTTGACTTCCCTTGCGATTAAACCTTTAATTAATTAATTAAACCTTTTAAAATTTCAATTGACTCTTTAAACACCTAAAAAAAACATTTTTACTAATGGGCTCTGTCAGTTAAAACCTTGGATTGCCATTTTGGCCTACCAACTTCACTTGACATTCTTGTTTTCTATCATTGGGTTTGGGCATTCCTTTTTAGACTTATTTCAGGTGTATTTTCTTACATTTATTTTATTTTTATTTATTTTATTATAAAATGGGTAGCAACTCCTAGACTAGAAAAGGAGTCTGGTCAGGAGGTCTTAATAATGAATCGTTATGCCGGGTTTAATAATAATATCAAATAGTTTTCTATAATCTAGATATTTTTTGTCATGTTTAAGAAAAATCTTGATATCATCCGCAATGTAGCGTATGTATGTAAACTAGTATTTATTCAAAAAAATAATGTAAATTTAGGCAGCCTCAAGTTTTCTTCTACCCTTTTCTTTGAGGTTTTGTTTTTAACAACTGCTAATGAGATTGTAGCTCGTTGCTATTCTTGCAACCTAAGTATGTGTTTGATAATGCAATACATTATTATTTTCAAAAGTACTTTTCAATTGCAAATAATTAAAATAAAAAAAAATAGTTTTTATTTTTTTATGAGTATCTAAATAAATCAATAATATGTTTTTTATACAAAAATAAAAAGCAGTTTAAAAAGGAAGTACAGCTACAAAAACAAAAGTAGGAAATTTTGGTAAACTTTGAATAAAAGGAGGGGAAAAATGAAGGGTCCATTTCCACCCGTTTGGATTCTTAAATGATACGTTAACAAACTCATCAAATATTCAGAGCACCGGTTCAACGATGCTGTCACGAATTTCTTAGGTAATCACGGGAATATGTACATAGTAATGGAACAGTTCCCGTCGCTATAAAACCTGGGAGAAAATTTCTTTTTATGTCCCATGTGAATACCACACAATTTGAGTTTTTGCCAAGACATGATTTTTGCAAATACACATGGGTAGGAATCCAATCATTATTACAAGATAAGGTAGAATCGGAATCCACCAAACCAATCAGACAAGCATCTCTTCCATATTTTACATTAGTAGTTTATAGTTTATAGTATCAACTAGTTAAAATATATAAAACAAAGCTATTCTCTTCCTCCAAATCCAAATACATCATAATCTTTCACCTTTTCTTTAGCACTAAATATTTCAGTTGAATATCTCCCTCCAATTGGAAATATAACTATAATCTACTGGATATGCTCAGCATTGCCAAGTCCAATCTTCCAGGTCTGCTGACCAACTCAGAGGTTGATTACCAATTTTATAACTCATCAAGTCAATAAACTATAACAACTTTTGTCATCCAAGACCCTGAATCCTTCTCATCCGTTCACACATAGTATACTAAGTTTTGTGATGTCAAATCAATTGAAATATATGATTATGACTTGCCTATATTACCTACAATCGAATGAAATTAGCTTGAAGGATCATAACAATATCGAGATAAATAAACTTCAGGCAGAAACCATAGTTCCAAACAGCTCCAAGCCTGTCCTTGACTTGAAAATATGCACAGATCGATCCTTACGTGGCTAATCAACAGCAAGTGTACAAGCTGTTATCATATTACTAGACAAGAACTAAGATACGAAATAAATTGGAACTCCAAAACTTGAATGATCTATGATACAAAGCATGACGACAAAAAAAGATAACCAGAGTAACTCACTGTTATCAAAACTCAAAAGCTAAAAAGAAAATTGGCATCTTGTGAGCTGTACCTTAACCTAATAACACCAGAAGTTAGAATGGGAGGGTATCAGCATGCACAAGTTCCAAGGAACCAGACTTGATTAAACTACTCTACAACCCTCTGGATTCCATTGGCATTTCATGAAGGATTGAAGTTTTGTATGCAAGTTCTGCAGTTACATAGTCGCATTTTGAAATTGAACTGGGTTAAGGAAAGGGAGTTTTGCTAGAGCCTAGACGTGCCTTTGGGACAGCAAAAGGCAGCCTGATCTCTTGTGGAAAGCCAATGCCCATGGGACTGGGGTGCGAGCTAATTAGCAGCAAGTTCCCAGCTAGCCAGTATCAAAGCAGCTTTGTTTCTAACAAGACGTAAATTATGTTTCCCCAGCTCTGATTTCATTGGAAAAAGTGAGCTGTTGGTTAATAAAATGATGGCCCTCCACTCTCTAGAAAATGTGAATCACCTAATGGAGCTATGCCATGCGAGGAAAAAAAACCATGGAATAGAAAATGATCAACTATACAATCCAACTTCGTGATTCAATACCAAGTCTCAAAGATACCAGCTTATGTACAGGAGGATTTAGCAAAAGAATTAGCATCATTGTTTACATCCCTTTCAGTATAAAATTGCTTGAAGTCCAAAAGGAAAACTTCAAGAATTGTACAAGTGCTTTATGAAATCACTTGTAACAGACATTTTAAGTATAAAATGTGCTTATTCTAGGATGTAAAGATTAAAGATTTCAGCGGGCATCTTGCAGAATCTAAGTTACATAATAACAAACCCGTTATACACTATATAAATGCTTGAAATTCTACAAAGGAAAGAAAAGGGTATCACAATAAAACTTTGTAGAAGATAAATAGAAAAGCATAAAATTTCTACCTAGATTTCATAAAGAGAATTCCATTATCACCATTTTCCAAGAAATCCTTATCCTTCCATGAAGCTGGGGGATCATAAACAAAGCAACAGAGAGGGTCATGAAACATATTTTCTTAAGAATTGACAATAAGATTCACAGCAAGGGTGTGTTAAAAGAATAGCCACTGCTTAATTTCATTCATATTTTATTTTCAATTCAAGTATGGAAACTAAATTACAGAATGTCACTCTGATCTATCATCTATGTCTATAACTTAAACCTATAAACGGGTATCATCGTCTAAATTTGTGGAAGCAGAATAGAAACCTTTGATATAGCCCCTCCCACAAATTGCGATGAATAAAAATGCTGCAAAGGTGTAATTATACAATACAACTACAACAGAGAAAAAGGAATTAAAATATGCAGGAACAAAATGCACCTCGTTAGCTATAGAAAACTGGTGCCCGCATGGCAATGGTGCAGAAGATTATGAGCAATAGCATCCCTAGCCTTCATTGAACTTGCTGATCTCAAAGCAACCTCAGGTACCATCTCATCATCAACAAGTTCCATCCTCAGCTCTGGATCCATTTCCTCATTTTGCATTTCACAAATATTATGCAACACACAGCATGCCCCGAGAACCACCGGCAAGTCTTGTAGTTTCACCTCTGTTCTTTTCTGCAAGCAACTCCACCTCCCTTTCAACCTTGCAAAGGCATCCTTAGCAACCGATTGAATCTCCCCAATCTTCTCATTAAAAGCATGCTGAGTCCATGTCAAATTCTGCTGTGTATACGGCACCAAAACCCAATCCATTAATGGGTAACCTGAAGTCCCAACAAGCCAAACATCCTTCAAAAGGCCTCCATTAGCCCTTTGGAATAAAGCAGACTTTTCCAACACCTGATCATCAGGCATTGAACCAGGCCAACCAATACACACATCAGTAAACACCCCTTTTGGATCAACAACGCCTTGAACAGTAATTGAGTAGGATGTTTTCTGATTCCTCTCTGTATGCCTCTTATTAAAATAAGCGGCAACACTAATCTTTGGAGCTATGATAGATATATGAGTAGTATACATAGACCCCACAACATTAGGTATCCCAGAAATAGATTCAAATTCATTTTTTGTCTTCCTCAAATTATCCTCATCAGGCCATTGCAAATACTTAGGCATTAAAACATTCCTTATAGCTGAACATACTTCAAGAACTAATTTATGGCAAGTAGAAATACCTAAACCAAACCTCTTTGACACAAGTCTAAGAGGTTCACCAGTAGCCAATCTCCAAATACAAACAGCAACTCTTTGCCTAACAGGAATAGCATTACGCAAAGTAGTATCTTCTTTAGCTATAACTGAATTTAACTCCTCACATATCGAGTCAAAAGTAGACTTACTCATTCTAAAAGCTTTCTTGAATTCTTCCTCTGGATAATCTGATCTATTACAATCGTCCCACCATTCTTTATCTCTATCTTTCACCCACAAACGTCTTTGTTGACCACCAGCACCACCACCGTGCTTTGCGTCTTTAATTCCTTTCATATTAGCAACCCCATTAGAGGCAGCAGAAACAGCAGCAGCACCAGCTACTGCCCTTGACTTCTTGCGCTTGTTTCTTTCTGTTTCTTGAATTTCTACGTGGTCATCTTGAATATTGCCGTAGTATTCAACCATTGTTTTAATCCTTTTCTTGTGGTTTGCCTCGAACAATATTTTCTCTTCATTTGAAGCATGGTTTTGCTCTTCTTGATCACTCTTCTCTTGTTGTTCTAGCAATATCAATGATGTGATGAAACCCTTTAAGGTTTTCTTCTTCTTTCTGCTGCCATCTTGCCCAAATGAATTGCTGGCATCACTATCATTTTCTTCTTGCTTGTCATCTTTTCTTTGCCTTTTCTTGGATTTGCTGATATTATTAGTTTCATTCATTTGGTGGAGTGGAGATTGAAGCAAGGTGAACATATGAAAAAGGAAAAAGAGTTGAAACAAGAGGCACAGAATTCAGGAAAATCCTCTATTGATGTTGGCTTTTTAAGAAAGTGTGAACACACTACAGGATAGAAGAGGTTTGAGCCTTGCCTTTTACGTGTACGATTGAATTTTTTATATATATAGATTTTATATTATAATGATTGATTTTTAAAGTATATTTTTATAAATATATTAATATAATGTTTTTTATTTTTTAAAATTTATTTTTAATATATTAAAAAATAAATTTTTATGGTTTGGACCATACTTAAAAAAAATATATAATCTTAATCATAACTTACCCATCAAATAAATATCCGAAAACACCTTCATACAAGAACTGGTTTTCATCCAAAGGAACAAGAATCAATCAACGCATATATACTACTACAAAATTGACCACACCTAGATTGTTAATCAACACGATACATATTTAGGGTACGGATAAGAATTATCCTTATGAATCTGATTTAGGTCATTTGTTTTTAGCCTCTAGCTAGACCCATTTTTCCTTCTTATTGAAGGACTAATTGAGTAATGGTAGATATCAAGGAGTCTCTCTCATGAATATAAACATTCATTTTAAATTTATGTATATATTTATGAATTATTTGTTAAATTAGGTTGTGATAGATGGTAAAGCCATGATTGGTGCGCCATTGATCATCATCTGTCAAGGAAGAAAAAAAAAAAACGTGGGCCGAGTGTGAACACGGCTTTGCGGAGGTACTAATAAATGTTAGACTTTGTGACATGTTGGGTGCGGGGAGGTGGCGGCAGGTGTGAGACTGTGACTTTAGGATTACGCGGTTTCCTTTGGATTCTGGCTACTTTGCCAAAGCTCTGGAAGGAATGCTGCTGATGTGGCTGGGTCTTATCGATTGCCATTATCAAAATAACAACCCCCGAAAAGAAGAATAAATAAATAAATAAAAAACTGCATATGGAGCTGAACCAATCAATTAACATTGAATTTGCATACTAGCAGTAACTTCAAATGGGACCTTGATCCTGCTGACAGAGAAGTGGTCCCCTCTCTCTCTCTCTAACAGGGCAAAGGGTTGCTAAGTGTTTGGGGACCTTGGCGAAAGCAAATTTGTCAACTACTTCTGTGATTTTTTTTTATGATGATGTCTAGATGCCCTTCAAACTAATGTGCTTGCTTCTGCAGGAGCAATTTTCTTCCTTTTTTTATCCTTCTTTAAATTGTTGATAGTGATTGTTGTTTTGCTTGGGTTAAAACATCCGATTTGTAGGGGGGAAAAAGAAAAGAAGTTGAGGAGAATCTTCAATACTAAAACTGGAATAAACAAAATTGACGAAACCTAAAAAAAAAAATATTGTACAAAACATTATTTATTGAAATAGTTCAATGATAAAATTGTTCTTAAACTATGGAAACTTTAAACAGCATATGATGGGTTTTTAACATGATACAATTATCATTTCCAAGTCTACCCATTATGGAATTGTCTTTTTTACTTTTCTACACACTAAAGTTATTTAGTTATCCCTAAAATAAAATAAAAAATAAACTTATATTCAAGGACTTTTTAGTCTTTTTAAATTTTCTTAACATAATAAAATAACTTAATTACTCTTAAATCCAAAATTTACTAAATTATTTTCATCATTTTTTTTAATGTCAAGTTAGCTCGAAGGAAATTTTTTAATGAATGTTTAATATTTTAAAAAAAAAACTTTGATGGAGCGGTGTTGGAAAGATCTCGACGCCTTCTCTACACGACACGTGCGTCAAACGCATCCCTAGTTTAGCGGAGACTACCATTTATTCCTTTCCTTCTCTCTCTCTGCCTCAAATTTTGCTCCAACCTCTTCAGAATTTCAAACCATCCCCTTTAATTTTTCACTTAACATTTGGTCACTATCCTTTCGATCACTATTTCTTTTATTTTGAATAATTTTTCAATTTCACCCCTTTTATTTTTTATTATTCAAATTTGATTTTTATTTTTTTATTGCTATTTGTTTTGTTTGGGATCATTTTTAAAAAATTTTATTATTATTATTTCATCTTCCTTGGGTATTTTTCATATCAAATTTGATCTTTATTCTTTTGATTGTTATTTTTTTTTACTTTGGCAAGTTTTTTAAATTGATATTTTTTTTCACAATGTCATCTTTCAATATTAAATTTGATGCAAACCTCATGATCATGTGGTCATGCAACCCACAATCAAGATTGTGATCTAATCCTAGAAAGCCGAAAGAGATCTAATAGAAGTGTGACACAATAGAAACATGTCCCAAGACACCGGCACTATTGGAATGAAGTTGAATCACGTCACGAAGCCAGTTATTCTTTAATATATCAAATTAAGTTCGTTCAAGAACAAAAAAAAATACAAGAATCTCTCTCGCATGTTAAACTGAAAAGTTCAGAAGTATTATTCTTCAAAAGTGCTGAAATTTAGGCTTTACATGTGTTTAAATAGTTCTGAGAAATTAACCATAATGGATCTACCCTTGTGGGATAAATTATTCCACTTATAAAAATTGACTCAAAATATTTACTAGTAAGCTCAAACTCTAATCAAAACAAGTCTTGGATCCTAGCAGAAAACAAAGTATTAATTAAACTTAAACAAACCTTGAGTTGTAGCTAACAAAATAAAAATAAAGCTTATAAGTCTAAGTCTTGTTCTGTCGTGAGAAGAGAAGAAGAAAAGAAAGCATTGTAGGTCTAATACAATACTTATTTATAGCCTATAATGTTGCTCAATAATTATAAGAACTAAAAGAGAAGTTGCCGCCCCTTTGATTTCCAAGTTAGAATAGGATTCTGATTTAAGCCTTGTATTTATCCTTCTTTTGGAAGGAAAACGATGTTGCCTTTAATGCTCTTCTTTTTCGCCTCTTGGTATCCTTCCAATATTATGAAACACAATTAAATTGTTGAATTATTCTCCTTGCACAACAAGGAAACTTTTTCTCCACATGTGTTTTTTAAGTCAAGTTGGATTCCTTTGTTTTCTTTGTTGTGTTTTCTAGGACCTGACAAGAAAATAAAATAAAAATAATAAATTATAATATTTAAAGGAAATAATTAATGTTTGTTGTGATGTCGCAGTCGCACAAATTAATTACTCTAGCTTAAATAAACAAGATAATATAGAGCAAGCAAGGGGTTGACCCCACGAGGAAGATTTAGTTCAAATTTTTATACTATATGATATGCAACTGAGGGGGTTGTGAAGTTATCTATGCTATGCTATAGTAAATAGAAAGAAACAATCAATGCTAAATCAAAGAAAACCGAAATTTATCAAGAAAACAAACCTTGGTCGCAAGTAAACGTCCACCTACAGAAATCAGAACTGATCATGGAAACGAAATGTCAATTTATACTCTGAATATTTATCCTTTTTTTACGTTAATTAGTTAACAAATCCGCTTTATAACTATTCCTAACCATCAAACAATCAATGTGTCCGCACTAGTAATTTAATTCAATGGCAGCCTTAAAAACTAGATAAATTGATTAATCTAGACAACATAACTGTCCGTAATTCATGTTTAATTTGTTCGAATGTTCTCCCTAAGATTAATAACATAGATCCGCCATAATTATTAAACTCAGTTGTTTCACAAGTTTGTATACCACAACTCCGGTTTTGATATCAAATTTAGCAATAGATTATTTACAATAATAACATAAAGTCCGCTCTAACAATTAAAATAAACAATCATAGGAAATAAGCATAGGAGAACAAACATATTCATTCATCATATAAACTGAAAAGAAAAGGTAAAATAAATCTCATAGTTCTTGAAATCCGAAAGTTTCTATGTCCTTGCAACCAAGAAAAAGAGTTTAGCATTGCATGTCTATTGAACAACTAATCAAAAAGAAAGAAGAATGCATGAATTTGGGTTTTTGGAGGAAAGGGGCGTTTTTCTTCTCTTTCTGGTCGTCACCTATTTCCTTTCTCTCTTTCTTTTTTATATCCTAGGAAACCCTAATCCATTTTCTACAAAATAGTCCTTTCCTAAGTAAACAATTTACATTTAAGTATTTCAATAAATATTTTTCTAAAAAAGAAGAAATAGCTTTGCATAAAATCTTCAAGCTTTGAATTTTGACTTAGAGGAGCTAAATTACTGAAATAAAGACTTGGATGTTGGTTTGGTTGCTTTGAGAAGTACTTTGGACTTGTTTCTTCACAAAACCTGTCTACTGGCAGAATTCATGTGTCATCTTAGAAAAATCATATCTCTCTCATATGAGATCCCTTTCTACTGAAATTTGGTATGATGATAGGTCTTCGAGTTAGGAATCCAACAAAATGGAGTTTGCATTAAATGAACTTCTTTAGCTCAAGATATTTAAGTTGGAATGGCTGAAGGTCAACACTAGCAGAATGCAAGATTTGATTTTGAAGGCTACGATTTCCATGATCTTTTTTTTTCTTGCCATATATGTATAAAAAGGTATAGATGTTAGTGGTATCACTTCGTTTCGACCTCTAGAGCTTAAGCTCTGTACAAAACATCGATCGGAGGTCAAATCTGCCAATTATCTTCAATTTACTTCCTTTTGAATCTTACATCTAAAAGTGCATTCAAAACATAAAACAAAGAATATCAAGACATTTTATATATAAAACACAGGTAAACTACTAGGTAAATGTGGGTAAAACTCTCAAATAATATGGTTGCATCAATGTTTCAACATATCATAGGAAATCCAAAATTAGTTAAGAATCCACAAAACACATGAAAACATCACAAAACAAGATTAGCCGAAACTGATACAAAATTGGCAGCCTTGGTGCCAAAACTTCTCATAGGCCAAATAAGGGTGGATCGGGTCCCTCTTGTACATGTATTAAATGCACTAAGACTTCCTCTTGATGCTCCAAAGGATCCTAAAGTTCAGCCTTGGTTGAAACTTGCACAACCAATCCATTCAATGCTTCTTTCAATGCCTTCACTTTGGACCTTGTGATAGGCCCATTTGGAACGTGTAATGGGTCCTTAGTGTTCGTGGGCTACTCCAAATCAAAATTGATTGGTAATTAAGTTTCTTAATTGAACTCGGGTCCAAGATTTCATAGGTTGTGACTTTTAGAGATTAAACCAAGTTTAGAAGGTCCACACGCTAGTTTGCTTGGTTTTTTATTTTTCATTATTTAAGCAATTTTTTTCATCCTTCAACATTTATTCAATTGAAAATTAAGTTCTTTTTTTTCTTTATTTGCTTTCTATAGAAGTTTTTTGTTAGTCTTGAAAATGACCCTAGTTATCTAAGGTCTTTTTATTTGTCATTTTTTATTGGGTTTTTTTTTCCAATCTTTTAAATTGATATTTTTTTTTCCATTCTATCCTTTAATATTTGAAATAATGTTTTTCAAAAATTATAAATTTAGAATTCTTTTTTTAATTTTATCCCCCCTTAATTGTTCTTTAATTTTTCAAATTTAGTCTTTATTCTTTTGATCGCTAATTTTTTTTTGAGATAAATTTTTTAATTTATTTTTTTTACAATTTCATCATTCTTAATTTTTTTTTCCTCTTAAATCTGATTCCTATTCTTTTTATTACTATTTTTATTTGCTTTGATAAATTTTTTAAATTGGTATTTTTTTTCAATTCCATCATTCGATATTAGGTTAGTTAGGAATTGAGTTTCTTGATCGAACCTAGGTCTATGATTTCACAGGCTTTGGGTTTTAGAGATTAACCCAGGTTTCGGAAGTTCGCCCGAGTTTGCTTTTTTTTTTTTTCCTTTCTTTAAGCTTATGTTTTTTTTTAAGTTTCATCATTCAACATTAATTCAATTAGAGACCACGCTCTATTATTTTTATTTATTTATTTTATGTAGGATTTTTCATTGATTTTGAAAATTATCCGGGTTTTTTCGAGTCTTTTTATTTGTTGTTCTTAGTTGGATTTACTTTGGCCAATCAATATTAAATTGATTGTGAATTGAACTTTTTTATTTAGCTCATGTCTAGGATTTAATGGGTTAAAAGTTTGAGACCTTAACCTAGGTTTAAAAGGTTCGTCCAAGTTTGCTTGGTTTATTTTTTCCCTTTTTTAAGCTGATGCTTTTTCAATTTCATCATTTAGAATTTATACTATTAGCAATTAGGCTCTATTTTTTTTATCTACCTTTTACATGATTTTTTTTTATGAATTTTCAAAATAACTCAGGTTTTCTTGGGTCTTTTTATTTCTCATTTTCTTATTTACTTTGACAAGTTTTCTAAATTGATTTTCTTTCTGATTTCATCCTATCACAGGGCGACGTTAGACAGTGCGCTAAATGCCTCCTGAGAGGTGTTGGAGAAAAAAAGGGTTTCAGGTATAAGCATAAAATTATGATTATAAGATTCAGGAGTTGCCACCTAGTATTATGGTTATTAGGAAACTTATGGTCTGCGAGAGTCTGGGTAAGAGATTGATTGTGTAAGGGAAAGATGCATCACCCCTAGTACACCCTACGTAAGGTAAGTTGCATTGTTGTTTGATTGTTTTCTTATGTCAAGTTTCTATTCATTGGTCTCGTCTAAGGTTCAAGACAAATCTCTTTTCGTGAGAGAATCTCTACCTTATTTGGTGAAATCCTAGTCATTCTAAAGTCCAAATTATAGCATTGCATTTATTGTTTTGTATCTTTAATACTTGAGGGTATACTTTACTGTATAGTTTTACATCCCCAAATATTAAAATCTACATTTAAACCGTAATATAAAATGAACAAAATGACTAGTGAAGGGTTTTTGATATTTTGGTCAAATCCTAATGGATAATCATAAACTAGTTACGATATTCATTTTTTCATTTCAAAACATGAGAAAGATGCATTTTTGTTTTTTTTTTTATTTAAAGGTATGCTTAAAAAACTTTTAGGATTTGACTGTATATATTGAAACAAAATATTTTTTTTCTTTTTTGTTTTTTTTAAAGGGGAAATTCATTTAAGATTTTTTTTATTTAAAAAGAAATTAGAAAAGTTTAGTATAAAATTGAGTATTTTAATATCAGATCTGTATCTTACAATGTAAATATACAACTTGATATTATACAAAATTATTGGAAAAACATGCGAGGAAATCACAAATTTTTTGGAAATAACCTTTGGAAAATTTTTGGATTTTTTTATATTATTATTATTATTATAAATTGGGTTGGACCTGTTCTAGCTATTAGGGCTGGGCCAAAATAGGTCCAACCCGACTCAATCGGGTTGGGCCGACTAGCAGCCCAACATACCCTTTTTTTAGGTGGGTTGAACCCGGCCCAGCTGCTGAAATGGGTTCAGCCCGGGCCCTCATGGTTATTGGCTCGACCTACCAACAATGTTAATTATAATTTGTCCCCTGCATGCAGAACCAATTCTCGTTCTCCTTGCAGGAGTCAAACCTGCAAGAGAATAACAAGAAAGGGAAGAAAAGACAAAGGGATTACCTAGCATGGAGGGAGTGGCCAACTAGTCTTGTTGTCGACCATTAGTTCACACAAATTTTTACAGGAGTTTTCGAAGACTGTTTTCCTTGAAGTACCTATGGAATCACTACTCGTTGAAGAGGAGGTCTGGTCGTGCTAGACTGAAATAATAGCTCAAAAGGGCTAAAAATTTTGATCCGATCGTTGGATCGCGCTCAAATTTTTACAGGATTTTTCGGAGGTCGTTTTCCTTGGTGTACCTATGGAATCGCTACTCATTAAAAAGGAGGTCTGGTCGCGCTAGACCGTAAGAACAGCTCAAAAGGGCTATAAATTTTGATCCAACCTTTGGATTGTACTCAAAGTTTTTCACGAGTTTCCGGAGGCTATTTTCCTTGGAGTACCTATGGAATTGCTCCTCGTTGAAGAGGAGGTGTGGTCGCGCCAGACCGGAAGAACAAATAAAAAAGGTCATAACTTTTGATCCGACCGTTGGATCGCGCTCAAATTTTTACAGGACCTTGCAGAGGCTGTTTTCCTTGGAGTACCTATGAAATCGCTACTTGTTGAAAAGGAGGTGTAGTCGCGCCAGATCGTAAGAACTGCTAAAAAGGGCCATAACTTTTGATCCGACCGTAGGATCGCGCTAAAATTTTTACAGGAATTTTTGAAGGTTGTTTTCCTTAGAGAACCTATGGAATCCCTACTCGTTGAAAAGAAGGTGTGGCCGCACCAGGCGTGAATAACAGCTCAAAATGACCATAACTTTTGATCCGACCATTGGATCGCATTAACATTTTTTAGGAGTTTCCGAAGGCCATTTTCCTTCGAGTAGCTATGGAATCACAACTTGTTCAGAGGAGTCCAGTAGCGCCAGACCAGAATAACGGCTCAAAAGGGCAAGAACTTTTGATCTGACCGTTGCATCGTGCATAATATTTATTGGAGCTTTCGGAGGTCGTTTCTCTTGGAGTACCTATAGAATAGCTACTCGTTAAAGAGGAGGTCTGGTCGCGCCAGACCGGAATAATGGCTTGAAAAGGCCATAACTTTTGATTTGACCATTAGATCACGTTCAAAGTTTTACAGGAGTTTCCAGAGGGCGTTTTCGTTAAGTATCTATGCAATCGTTGCTCGTTGAAGAGGCGGTCTGGTCGCATCACACCAGAATAACAACTCTAAAGGGCTATAACTTTTGATCCGACCGTTGGATCGCGCTCAAATTTTTACAGAAGTTTTCGAAGGCCGTTTTCCTCATAGTACCTTCGGAATCCCTACTCCTTGAAGAGGAGGTCTGGTCACGCCAGACTGGAATAACGGCTCACAGGGCCCACGACTTCTAATCCGACCGTTGGATAGCGCTCAAAGTTTTGCAGGAGTTTTTATAGCCCGTTTTACTTGGAGAACCTATGGAATCCCAACTTGTTGAAGAGGAGGTCTCGTCGCGCCATACCTGAATAATAGCTCAAAAGAGCAATAACTTTTGATCCAACGGTTGGATCATGCTCCAATGTTTACAGGAGTTTCCGGAGGCTGTTTTGCTTATAATAGATATGCAATCGCTACTCGTTGAAGAGGATGTTTGGTCGCACCAGACCTGAAAAACAACTCAAAAGGGCCATAACTTTTGATCGGACCGTTGTATCGCGCTTAAATTTTTACAGGCGTTTCCAGAGGGTGTTTTCCGTGGAGTAGCTATGGAATCGCTACTTGGTGAAGATGAGGTGTGGTTGCGCCAGACTGGAATAACAGCTCAAAAGGGCCCTAACTTTTAATCAGACCGTTGTATCATGCTCAAATTTTCATAGGAGTTTCCAGAGGCTGTTTTCCTTGGAGACCTTATGGAATTCCTACTCGTTGAAGAGGAGGTCTAGTCGTGCCAAAACAAAAAAAGGGATCGAAATGGACATAACTTTTGATATGATCATTGGATCACGGTCAGATTTTTACAGGAGTTTTCGGAGGTCGTTTTTCTTGGAGTAGTTATGGAATCGCTATTTGGTGAAGATGAGGTGTGGTAGCGCCAAACTGGAAGAACGGCTTAAAAGAGCCATAACTTTTGATCTGTCTATTGTATCATGCTTAAATATTTTCACGAGTTTCTAGAGGCCATTTTCCTTGGAGTACCTATGGAATCGCTACTTGTTGAAGACGAGGTATGGCCGAGCCTGACCAAATTAATAGCTCAAAACCACCATACCTTTTGATCCGACCGTTGGATCGTGGTCAAAGTTTTATAGGAATTTCCAGAGGTCGTTTTCTATAGAGTATCTACGAAATCGCTACTTGGTGAAGATGAGATGTGGTCGCGCCAGACCGGAAGAACGACTTAAAAGGGCCTTAACTTTTTGATCCGATCATTGGACCGTGGTCAATGTTTTACAGGAGTTTCTGCAGGCCATTTTCCTTGGATTACCTATGGAATCGCTAATCGTTGAAGAAGTCTTGTCGCGCCAGACCAGAATAACAGATGAAAAGGGCCGTAACTTTTGATCCGACCATTCGATCGCGCTCAAATTTTTACAGGAG
>Ga0307511_10003361_pt1 | contig 16472 bp, 11 predicted proteins | sample 13_EM_MG_FD_200266 | JGI IMG/M metagenome (GOLD analysis project Ga0307511, IMG submission 200266) | Populus trichocarpa ectomycorrhiza microbial communities from riparian zone in the Pacific Northwest, United States - 13_EM | ecosystem: Host-associated > Plants > Roots > Unclassified | place... | reverse complement strand
AATAAAATTATAGAATTTTTCTCATATTAGCATGAATTGTTTTTTTCTTACAACCCTACATGATTATTTTTTTAATTTTATTCAAATTTTTCTGTAATTATTTATTTTTATTATTATTTAATTAAACAAAAAAAACCCTTTCACACCGTGGCTGGACTTAATGGTTTTGCAGAGGAAGGCATTTATTTAATTACCTTTATTTTACTTATTACACTCTCGGCTCAAATTTTCCACAATTACGACTTGGTCCCAAACCCTCCTCTAACCTAAAGTTTTATTTTAAAAAAAAATCTGCCCAGGCAGTTCTTTACACTGATCCGTTCTTGGACATATCATTATAATTTTCACATAATTTTAATTTTAAATTTAAATTATAAAAAAAGTCACATAAAATTAATTTATTATATTAAATTTAATAATATTATTAAATAATTTTCTGATCTAAATTTTTCTATCATGTTAAAAAAATTTAATCAAACCCACAATACAGCAGACATGTAATTAGTATCCAATAGCAAGAAAACTAAATCACCATTTCTAGAAATTGTTCGTTTAATATTTCTCCTTTGAAAACTTCATTTTCCGCCTCTTCACATTTTCTACCGCGTCAAAGAACCACCCGATCAGCGGAGCAGCCAGCACGTGAATGTTCTCCTCCTAACCGACCCAAGTCAAAACGGGTAAAAATTTGAAGTATGTGTTTTACATTGTGATGATTTTTACATTATATTTTTTAAAAAAATAAACTTAATTTTTTTTTTACTTGCTGTAGGAACAAAACACATTTAATTCTAAATTCGTACCCGACAGACAGTTTCCACTTTCCCCCATTTATCTGTCCTCACCTTTCCCTTTCCCTTTCCGTGTTGCCTGTAAAGCTAACTACAAACAAATCAAAATTCTCTTTCCGCAAAAAACTCACTTTCTTGCTTAATCGCCTCCTCGATTTGAGCAGCCTCTGGCGATCTAAATCTTCTCTCTAACAAAGTTTGGTTTTGTAACTGTTTTAACTGCACAGAATAGAAGTTGTACAGTGAGTAGTTGATAGTTTTTCATTTACATGGAAGCCATAAAAAAGCAAGCTACCAGGCTTAGAGAGCAAGTTGCAAAGCAGCAACAGGTAATTAATTTCAGTTCAGATTCTCTTTTGCTGTTCTTTTTTTATTATTATTTTCAAATTTTGTGTTTGTTTGTTTGTTTGCAGGCAGTGTTGAAGCATTTGGGACATTTTAGTAATGAAGGAATTATTGTTGACGAAGCAGAATTACAATGCTACCAGCATCTTCAAAATCTCTACAATTCAACCAGAGCTGCCAAGGTGCAGTTATTTATTTGATTTGATTTGGTTTGGTTTTCCTTTTTTTATTGAGGCAAAATTTTGATTTTTTTTGGTGTTTTATTTCACTTTAAAATACCAGCATTTTCAGAAGAATATTGTTCGCGGTGCTGAAGGTTTTGTATCTATAAGTTCGAAGCAAATGGAAATATGTGAGTATGGATTTTGCTTTGTGACTACCTTGTTATGATTTGTTTTCTTTGAGGTTGATATGTGAGATTTTTGGCTTCGGGATTTTCTTAGTGCGAAAGTTGGCTGATGAGTGTTGTAAATACGGAGCTGAGAACCAGAGCGAGAATAATTATGTCGCAAGGACTGTTCTTCAGTTTGGTGCCTCGCATAATTTGATGGAAAATGAGAAGGAAATTTTGCTTGGGGTTCTTAATGATCAGGTAATTTTACTGCCAGTTAGGAATAATCTCAATGCAAACTGAATAGTGGTAGTTTAGGAATGCTTAAGCATATATTCATGCTAATGTAAATGTGTTCCATTTATTATATATTCAGAGATCATTGCTTCTTTTGAATTTTTCTGCCAAGTTCAGATGTCATAAGTAATTGTAGTTCCTGCCTAGAATTAGTTACTCTGCATTGTATAAGTGACCATCCAATTGTTATTTCATCAAGCGTGTTAAATGAAAGCATGAAGAAAAAAATTGTAAGATAGACAAATTGATATGATAGAAACGAGATTATTGTTATTATTAGCTTTTAAGCCCTACATGTATATTGCCAAGAATTAATGATGGGTATCTTGGGATTTTTAGCGTAAGCTGTCATTTAAGAAAAAATAAGGTTTTTCCATCTCCTTTTATGTTCCTAATTGTGTTACAGGATTTCAATATTTAGGTTTCTAAGCCACTTCGGGCTTTAATAACTGGAGCTCCTTTGGAGGATGCTCGCCACTTGACTCACCGTTATGACAAACTCCGTCAAGAGGTTGAAGCCCAGGTAAGCTTTGGTGTCTCATGGGTGTAACAGTTGTAGGAATTGTGGTAGATTCATGGTGATATGTTCTTGGCAGGCAGCTGAAGTATTGAGGCGGCGGTCGAAAACCAGGGATTCTGAAATATCTGCAGAGAGTTGCATGAAGCTTCAAGCTGCAGAGGCAAGGTTGACTGAACTTAAATCTACAGTGATGGCACTTGGGAGAGAAGCAACTGCTGCCATGTCTTCAGTTGAAAATCAACAGCAAGAGATTACTGCTCAGCGGTTGTTTAGTATGGTATTGCATGCTTTTCTTCTTTCTTCCCTGTGTATGGGTGCATTTGTGTGCACAACTCTCTCTGCCTATGATGATCTTTCGGCTTCCGGGACCACGATCTATAGTGGTTGACAACTTTGACCATCTAAACACCTGTTGTGAATGGAGTATAGTTATTCAACAGAATCTTAAAGAAGCATTCATGTGACTGGCGTAGCTAAAGCCAAAAACATTTTATCCATGTTCATGTTCGTTTTGGTTCAGTACTTTTCTCTTGTTGATATGTGACAACATAGGTGTCAAATGGGATAAAGAATTAGGAAAGTTTGGAGGGTTTGGGGAGGGATGTTACCTCATGTACTCCTTGCCTATTTGGGCGAAGGTATTCTTATGGTTCATCTCCCTTTTCAGCAAATTCAATTTGGCACTTGCTTCTGCATATCTCTCTTTGTAGCTAGCCATGTATCCTTCCTTTTACCGTTTCAAAATTTTTCTTGTCCTGATAGAGTTCCCCGCCCATTTTCCTGGTATAAATATCTTGCTTAATTTCACGATTGCAAAGTTAAGAGGGGTTTACTGTATTTAAAATTTGTGCTGTTTTATCAAATTTGGTTTAGGTAAAAGTTATTTCTTTTCTGCACATTGATCTAAAAAAAAAATCAAATCATTTTTCAGGTAGATGCTGAGAGATGTTATCATCAACACGTTCTTACTATTTTGGATAAGCTACATGCAGAGGTTTGTTCTTTGCAACCGTGGACCTGGCATGTTTATGTGCATGTGCACACATATATCACTTATAGTTTTTTGAAAATCATATTCTCTTTATCACTCCATGCATGCTTTCTTCACTTTTCAAGTGCTCAAAACATTACCTTACTATAATCTAATTTTATGTTTGAGATAGATTATGACTGGTGCAATTCCAAAATGTTTATGATTGATGTAGATGATTCTCGAGGAGCAATTAAACGAGTCTGCATTACAGTCGGCGACCACACAGAGAGATATGATTCTCCCACCTGAACCCAAGAATAACACTTCAAATGGATCTGAAAATCACATGCACCCTAATCATAAGGATGCACTTTACATAGCAAAAGTAAGATGTTTGATCACTTTGAATATCCCACCTCTTCTCTCAAACCCTGCCACACCAGAAAGAAAAAAATAATTAAATGTTGTAGAACACTCTTTGATTTCTTCCATCGTATCTCCTCTTGCACAGCTTTTGACTTGAAATATGAGAAAGTGCCTACACAGCTCGTGATGTTTGATTCTTGTTTTTCGCTTAAAACTACCTGTACATGTCATGATGTTTGATTCCTTTTTTTCTCTTAAAACTATCACACTATATCTTTATTCCTTGTAATGGCATGTGCAAGATTACTTGATCATCTCATTTGCCAATGTGGATGCAGCATCCTTCTGTTCCTTGTACTTGAAATAAAGTTATTAGTTTAATTTCAACTCTTTTTTGATAGAGTTAAAATATTTAACTCTATCAAATATACGGCCAAATATTCATTGGATAGCATGTCACTAGGGGTCCAGTACCATGCAAACAGTTTGCTGGTCGACTGCATTACTCCAACAAGTAATTGTTTTTTATGTTGACAATAATTAATTTGTTTGGTCAACTACACCAACAAAGAATTGTATTTAATGTTGGTAAATAGTTAATTTATTTAATTTAAAAGAGCTGGAAAAGGAAAGAAAACTTTGGCAGTAGTGGAGTGAAGAAGATAGGCCTACTGGCTGCAATACTATAGGTAGTGGCAGTAGCAATGGGTCAATGGTGGTGGAAACAATGGCACTGATCTTTTTATTGTGCACAGTGAGGGTGTCAGTGCCAGTTGGTGATGGAAGCAGTCATGAACTAGTAGTCAAATGAAAAGGAAGTTAAAAGTCGATACTTGGACCTTACTTTTCCAACTATTTGCTCTTTTTTTTTAAGAAGTTTTTGTTTCAAAATGATATTGTGATTTGAAGGTGCATGTTTCTTTTATAAGCAAAAGATAACCTGTTATCTTTCCCCATTAAAATACAACTTTAGTGATATTTTTCTTTGAGAAAAACTTGCATGTACATGAGTTTTTTATTTGTGGGAAGTACATGAGTTTGAAGAGATACTATGCCAAACTTTATCATGGGAAGTACATGAGTTTTTTTTTCTAATTATGGCCACCATTTTGTTTGTGGGTTATAAAAGTTGTATTTACTTAAGTAATAGTGAGGATGCTTGAAGAGCTGGAAGTAAACACGATAACTTAAGGAAAAAGGAAAACCTAAGATTTAATATCTAAAAAGACCTGGAAGTAACAAAGATGCATGAGCGTCAGTAAACTAATTAAACCTGCTACGTGAATGTTAAACAATCATAGTCAGATTAAGAATTTCTTTATGTGGAGCAAAATTGTTCTTCAAACTGTTATTCAAAGGTGTTACCCTTGAAAGCATGTTCTTATCTCACTGATTTATTTGTTTACAACTGTATGCCACACTACTTAAATAAGGATCCACATGTAGTTGTTTACTGTCATGGAATTTTCTACCAGTGCAAAAGATGTTTCTTTTCTTAAGATTCACTGCTTTTTTTTGTTATTTTGGTCTCCATTTCATTTTATTTTTTAACTCTTTGCAGGTTATACACCCATTTGATGCTCAAGCAGAAGGGGAGTTAAGTCTATTTATTGATGATTTTGTTGTGGTCCGGAAGGTACTTTTTCTACTGATAATGCCTCCGATGACCTATAGACTGTTCCATTATAGGCCATCTTTGAAAATGATTTTGAATTATTAATCCTACTCATGCATGCATGCATTAATTATATTAAGCATGCATATTCACATAAATATATAGTTGTATTGTATATTCCTTTACCATAGAGCTCAGCCTGTAAAATGATTGTGCACCAATGCCTGTATGAGCATGGGTGTGGTGCTTGCAGTTGGCAGTTTTGTCTGTTATAAATCTGTGAATTCAATCTTTTTGTTGAACACCATCACACACACACAACAAATATATTTATTGTTATATCCTTAGATCAGAAGTCCTTGTCTTCGTCTTTAGTAAATGACTCTGGGGGAGTGTTTTTAATACGCCATTTGAGTTTGCAAATATATGTTTCAGAATAGGCAACTCGAGCTTCAATCTTTTTCCTTTTCCTTTTCCCCCCAACTCCCCTTTCCTAATCTTTTGCTGATAATATCACAAGGTGGCTCCGACAGGGTGGTCAGAAGGAGAATGCAAAGGCAAGGCTGGATGGTTTCCTTCTGCTTACATAGAAAAACATGAAAAAGCACCTGCAAGCAAGATAATGGAAGAAAGCTCAACTCCTTGATCCAAATTATTCATGTACAAAAGCTGTATATGTCTTGTTTATATTATAGTTCAATTCTATGCACCAGTGGTTACAGTATGTTATTGAATGCCGTTCCTTCTGGCGTGGTAGTGTATGTGTGATGAGATTGTGCTCTCCTAACTTAGCCTTCCTTTTCTTTTTCGCATCTTTCTATTTATTGTGTTTACGAAAATAAGGCCAATAAGCAGCTTTTAATGTTGTGTACCTTTTCCCCTCGCAGTAATTTTTGTTGGATAATAAAATGTCCTGGCTATTCTTTTCCTCTCAATTTGTCGTGTTATTTTCTCAAGCAGATGCTGTAGTGATTAGTTACAGTTTGGGTTAAGCAATCCTCTAGATTCCAGCAAGTAATTGCAAGTTTTTGAACTTTTTCAGCCATTGACGAAGCTTAACAAGAAAGATTTTTGTTGCTGCTTTTACCATTCCATTCTGTGTAATCCAGTTAAAGCCAGAAAATTCGACACTTCAAGCAAATTGAGATAATTTTAAATTAAATTAATTGATTAAATATAAATATAAAATGTTTGCTTAATAATATTTTGATTGAATATAAAAAAGGAGACGGTTCAAAGGTTTTAGTACCAGCATGCTCCATAGCTAGTAGAAAACACTAAAACATGTGGTAAAAACATATGCAATAGATTGCTATAATGTTTAATTTTTTTATTTATCTTTTCTTTTCTTTTCTTATTTCATCCTTATAGCTCAAACTAATGGCCAATTTAAAAAAACTTTTATAGAAAAGGAAAGATTTAGAAACAAAAAACTAAAGTGTAAATGACTGAGAAAATAGGTGGCAATTTTAAAATTAGAATAAAAATTTTACTTCGGTTTTTCTACTTTTCAAATAATCAATTTTTGGTCCTTCAGTTTTTCCACATTCTAGTTTTCATCCACAAATTTATTAGTATGTGATTTGAAAGAAAAGAGTGAGGAAAAAAGAGTCATTTTATTCAAGTGTTAAAGAAAAAAAATCTCGATTGATACGAATTTAGATCACAAAAATAATTAAAGGGGGAAAATAAATTAGGGGATGTTTGTTACTTTCGTACGAAAGAAAGAAACAATTTGAAATTTTCATTTATATTTCAATTGTTTGTAGGCAAATGAGGGGTTGGCTTAGTTTACGTTGTCTTTAAGGTTTTTCTGTAGGAGGCTGGATTTTATATATAAGAAATGTCGCGGCCTGAAAAGTATTACTCCTAATATTCAGATTTATTGGCTCTATGTAGGTTCGACTATTCGACAGCATTTACTATCTGAAAACACTTTAGCATGGGTTGCTGTGGGGTGGGGTAGTGATGTTCTTCCCATTGCCAAAGCGCATGTCCAACGTTGCAGTTGTTTCCCCCAACACTGGAACTAGCTTGTGGGCTGATCTGTGGGTATTTTCTGATTCATTTGTGTAATCGACTCACTTTCCCGGGTTCCTTGGATTCAAATTCAAAGATCTTGTCATTCTTTAATTTAACCATCAATTGTTGTAAAAGGATTGACCATGGCAGTATAATATACGATCCTGTTATGCCCTGGTGATGCAATTGAAGATCAAGACCGGCCATGGTGATTGACCCTTTACCAACTGTGAACGACAGCAGCATGCTGTAATCTGTAGCATACTCTTATTCAGAAGTTTATTCATTTTGCAGGCAATCCCAGCTGCCAAGAGACTTGAAACTAATCAGATCGGGGGCCAAACTAGAGGACCATCCATCTCTAATCCATGAATGGATAGAGATCCGCTTACAAGCTGCAAGAGCACTGCCTTTCAAACAGGAGGTAATCCCTGGTGCAACTCCCTCCGACATTGGTGTCCCAAAAGAGCTCGCCAAATGTAAGCCGAAACTGGGAACGAATCTTATTGCTGAAGTACATCCACCTGATATCTTTGACTAGGTGTGAGTTCTTGGAGCCATTGTCCATGCGACATTGTCAGATTCTAAGAAATAAGAGGATAATGGAAGAGGAAAAACCAGCACTAAGATTGAAGGCATTGACAGGAAAAATAAAAACAATTAAGAGTGAAGTCTTGCATGGTGGATATAGCGATTAGCGAAATGCTAAATTCACCCAAGGAACTGACTGATTATTATTGCAATGAAACATATTTTACAAAAATGGTGAAAACATGAATCCTTTTTGCAAAGGCAAGATGATATTCTCAATTTTATACAAATTTCATATACACTTGAAATTTGGGTGAACAAATGCAAGATGGGGACTACAACATGAGACGGGAAAAGGAGAGGGCTAAAAAAAAAGAAATACAACTTCTGATGAATAAATGGCCCATACCACAAGTCGAAACTCCATTGTCATAGAGACAAGTCTTTTTGCACACCCATGCAAGATGAGGACATGAAAATTCCAGCCGATGAGTAATCAATTTGGTACCAAGAGAACCAGATGAAATCGTGTGTTCCTCTATTAGTGAGTTGTGATACTTCTGCAGAAAAAATGAACGAATAAAATGAAGATACAAAACCGCTGCAGATTCTAAGCCCTCTTTCATGCTTGTGCATTGCTTCTTTATTTTTTCCAGAAGCTGCAGTAATGGATGTGAACTCAAACATGTCTTCACTGTCACTAAAAGGGTTTCAATCAGAGTTGGAATCATAAAAGTCACTTGGGCATGGGGTCATGACCTCAGATTCAAGTACTTGAACCACCCTGTGCATGGTGGGTCTATCCTCTGGGCTCGAAGAAACACATTGGGTGGCAACTGAAAGCAGGGCATCAAGGCTTTCTACCTGCACCCCCTCACAGTTAGGATCAACAATTTCTCGTGGTCTATTCTCCGTGATTAAAAAATTTAACTGCAAGACAGAAAAAATAGTCAGAAACCAGCTTGTATACTCCATTAAATATGACAGTTCCACATACATTTCCTTTAAGCTTTACCCGGTGGAATTAGATGTGTGCCACTAGGCAATCATGGAAAGAAATAGATATAAACTAGAGACCAGTCCGTTCATAGAAAGAGATCATATACATGCAATTAACATCTTCTAGTCACATTTTTTACTCATAGTGAAAGCCCCTCTTAATTTATATCATGACATAGAATAATGGTAAATTCATCAAGGAAGAATAAAGGAGATTAGCCCAACTGGGACAAATTTCATCAAGAAACATACCCAACCAACAATATTCAGGCCCTTCTCGATGTATGATGCATCTGTTGGCCGCTTTCCACTTAGCACTTCAAGCACCAGGACCCCAAAACTATAAACATCAGTCTTTTCAGTTGCCCTGCCACTTTGCATGTATTCTGCCAAAGGAATCAGACAGGCTCGTCATAAATAATAATGGAATGATAATGTGAAAGCAATCATGATATTACAAATGCAGAGATCAGCCAGCCAAAGAACCATCATAACTCGTTAAATCATAACCTAAAGAGATTAACAGCTACCTTGGACGCTAAACATCTTCTGTGAAACATTGCAAGTCAAGGTATACTATTAGGATACAGTCTTCAACCATAGTACAGGTAACAAGCCTTGTCAAAGAGATATAAAAGGGTATTCCATTTATTGCACTTAGCATAGATATTCCTCTTTCTATTCTGGAGTTTTTTTTTTTTTTTTTCCATCAGAGCAAATAGCATATCCTAAGAAAAAGGTAAAGCCATTTTCAAAACCCAATTTACAAGTTAAGTGGAAAAAACTTAAGGTTGTATGTGTGACTTTGTGAGTGAAACATATTTCTAAAATGTCCATTCCAACCAGTTTGGTCAAATCAGTAGCACAAATTCCAGTAAATGTGCATTGCTTACCAGGAGCTAGATAACCAAATGTTCCAGCAACAATTGTAGTAATATGTGATTCTTCATCACCTAACAATTTGGCAAGTCCAAAATCAGTCACTCGAGCCTCCAAGTTGCCATCAAGCAAAATGTTGCTTGACTTTATGTCACGGTGGATGATCCTAGGGGAACAATCATGATGCAAGTAGGCCAGTCCTTTTGCTGCCCCCAAAATAACGGTCAGCCGTGCATCCCAATCCAGTTGCTCAGATCTTTCTGTACAATCAATGAAAAATAAGTAATGTTCCTTGTTTAATCCGTAAACATGAAACTTGATAGATAGAATGGTACGCCTCAATGAAAGGCTAAGAATAAAAAAAAAAAATGAAAGGAGAAGGTCCACAACAAAAATAGCAAATTTATAACCAATGTTATAAAAATCAAAACTTCATTCTAGACTGGAGGCATCTCTGTCACTGCTCATGCCAATGGGTAGGATTTCTTTTTATTGTCCAAAAACCATCCGCATAAAAAAAAAAAAAAAAACAGAAAATAGATGGCACTACATTGTCTTATGAAAAAGTGTCCGCACATCAAACTTTTAGGCCTTCCTAACATCTAAACTAAATGAAAACAAAAACATAAATCTTACCATGGAGTGCTTCGTCAAGGCTGCCACCAGATAGGAAATCATATATCAACAATTTTGACGTGGGAGAATTGCAATAACCTCGTAAATTAACAAGGTAGCGGTGTTTTATGCTTCCAAGAATTTCAAGCTCCCTCTCAAAGAAACGATTAAAACCCTCATCCATCTTTACAATTCTCTTCAAGGCAAATATACTGCCATCATCCATTTCAAGCTTGTACACGGTTCCAAAACCTCCAGAGCCTATGACATGTTCCTCAGTCAAAGTCTCTAATTTTTTTATGATGTCTTTTGAAGAGTACGGCAAGTCCCCATGAAACATTACGATCGATGCACCTGGCGCAACAAGAAAAATAACATGAGGTGCTGAGTTTAAGAACTTATTAGAAGTTTATCCAATTAAAAAACAGTTTGGACAGATAACTCAAGTTGAGAACATTACCTCCACTAACATCCATTGCAATACTGTTACTTCCATTTTTACCAAACTTCTTATATAGAAAGCATCCCCAAAAACACATTAGTGCCACAAGAAGCAGTGCACCAATGGTTGCTGAAGTGCTGATAAGCAATCCACCAGAGTATTTTTTCTTTCCTCCTTGATTTTGGCCTGCAAGCAAAGAATAGTTTTAAGCAACCATAAAGTATATGAGATCAGGAAATGATCGGTGTTGTTAAAAAATTAGGTTCTCTCTTAACAATTCAATTCAGTTTCTATGGTAACTTCAACTACTTCCAGGAGTCAGATTCTAGTAATGAGAACGGTGGGAGTTTTAAGTATGTGTTATGCTGTAAGAATACAAGTAGTAAATCTATTATCATCCTAAATGTTGATACTGTATTACATCCAGCATGGCAGACATTGTACCTGGTAAAATGAAATATTGGAGAATTGTATATGTGATAAGACTGCTAGATTACCTGAAGGAGACTGCCCATCAGTTCTGGGCCCTCCACTGTCATCTTTGCAAGTTCTTTCAATCTGCTTTCCACACAAATCACGATTTCCAGTGAACCTACAAGATATAATGTTTCAGTTTATTGATTAAGAATCTTCTTTGGCTTCTGAGGAGTAAATTTGTAAAATAGTAGAATTTGATTTTAGCTGCCGCTCATCAAGGCACACCTGAGTTACTATATCACAGTGGCTGATGCAAAATCAATTAAATATAACACATATTGGGCAAGTTGGACTTACGAGTTATCTGCAAAGTTGATGAGCACACCATCAGATGGTATCGGCCCGACCAGAAAATTGTTCGACACATTGCTTCAATTTAACATTGTGATCATAATAAATATCAGATGTAAATGTATCAATTTCAATTTCATGGTAACATCATTCTATAAAAAATAACTCAATTCAAAGCAAATGAGGCTACTCACAAAGTTACGAGTTTATTTAACCTTCCAAGAGATGCAGGGATTGAACCGCTGAGAGAGTTACTTGAGATATCCCTGTAGAAATACCTAATCAGTTTCATTTGTCTAGCATGATGATCGCATCTAGAACTAGTATTTGTCATTTAAAGCACATTAGTGAGCACAAGTGCCTGTCAATATTCTTCAAAGACCTTTTTCTCATATACAATAGCTCAGAATTAAGTGGAGGCTTCAGTGTTTATTTTGTCATTACTTTCATTCTTTTTCAATAAAGGTGTGGCATAGATCCTTTCACTTCTGAAAAGACACAAACAGAAGTAATTTGGTGTTAACCATGGAACTTGAATCCTCATCTATCTTGCAGTAGGAAGAAGCCAATTGGTGGAGATGTATACATTTCTACAATAGACACAACAAATTGAGCATTGAAGGCCTACAGCAACCCTATCATATCCCTTGAGAAACTTGCTCAAGCCCAGGTGAATAACATCTAAATTGTTTTTGGAAAAGGTTTGTAATGTGTCACTAATGGGTATACATATATGACAAAAGGAGTTTCAGTACTCATAGAAAAAGATTGTGGAACTACATTTGTTTAAGTTGAAAACAAAATAACATGCATACAACTGAAATTTATCATGAGGAAAACAACTCACAGATTTTGAAGTGCAGTTAGGTTTCCCATTTCGCTTGGAATTGGTCCACTTAAGTAGTTGCCTTGCAAGAATCTGTAGAGAACAGACATTAATAATTTACTTCCAGTCCAATTATAAATGTGTGCGGATAGGACACCCATACAGATGTTGAAATTAGATTTTAAGGTGGCAACTCTAAACCTAATTTGAATGGAAATATATCATGAATTTCTAAAAACAAGAGGGAGCAAATGCTGTAGTTATCGCACAAGCCATAATTTCTAACACCCATTCTTTTTTTAGCAAGTGAAAGTGAAATAGAACTACAAATTTAGGCACCATGGGGTCATGGGGTAGCAGCAATTTACAGGAAAACAGCAACTGAGCTACATAAGCTACACATTACAGAAAATAGTTACCAACATGAAAAGAAATCCTTCATTGTTAAGATGCCTGAATTGTAAACTCAAATGAAAGGCAATATGCCAACATGATCTCTCTAGTGTTTATAATTCCAAACTTCTAAGAGAAGCTGAATTAATTGTTTAGATTATGAGGTGGCTCTTGGACCATGTGCAAGGGTTAAAAAATTTGTTCCCAGTATGCAATCCTCTATGACCAGAGATAGTGTTACTCGTCTGGGCCATCAGACATTTATCTGGTAGGTTTTTGCAACTTTTCTTCACTGGCAAAATATAAGGTTGGTTGCAGTTAAAATATAATTCACAAGGTGCAAAGTAAGTTCAGAATGCTTTACTCCATTCTGAATGAGTAATTTTCAATCATCATCACTATATTCAAAAGCAGAAACTCAAAGCTTTTTCTGTGGGAGAGAAAATCCTTTTCAGTAAAAATCCTTGTATTCATGTTGTCCATCATCAGTAATGCTAAATTATACAAAGGAAAATATAAATAATCAGTCCTACTAGTGCGTTCTGCTTGTATTCAACCAGTAGAATGGCAACAGCATTATTCAAAAGGATAAAAAGAAAATGTAGGACAACATGAAGTGATGATGATAAAAAAATTATTATTAGATTTAGATGCACTTACATTCCCTGCAACTCTGTGCAATTTCCCAACTCTGAAGGAATTGTTCCATAGAAGCTGTTGTTGTATAGAGCTCTGCAACACATCATTCATATTAAAACATATAAGAAAAATAGCACCTTGCCTTTAATACAGAAAACAACAGACAATTTTCAATAAAAATAAAAAATTCCTGAAAATACATACAGAATTTTCAAGTGCGCTAACTTCCCAAGGTCAGGTGATATGGGTCCACTTAATTTATGGTTCTTCAGACTCCTGGAAGATAATGGATAAACAATCAACAAAATGTTGAATGCACTTCATATTGCATTCTGAACTAACAGATTTGAGTGAAATAAATAAATAAGAGAGAGAGAGAGAGATGCCCAAATGAAGAGAAAAAACATGTAGGCTATTTAAAGGTCCACAGCTCCATACTTATTTACAGGGAGCAAACTGATTATGGGCAGAAAAGAGAAAACAAGTGTGAGATTTGGATATCATTTGTGAACTCACAAATATATTACTCTCTTGGTTTTCAGATCACATGTCACTCCCCTCCAATTACATGGATCAGCATCCTCTGGCCTCCACAAAGGAAGAATACCATCTGAGCTGACAATTGCATTCCTGAAGCTCCAAAGTGCTTCACCTACAAAAACAAAAAAAAATGAATTTCAAAATTCTAATACATCACAAGTGCACTTGAGTATGCATACTCCTATAGACACTAACAAACATAACTAAGGCAAAATGATTCTAGAAGGTAAGCAAGTTCGTGTTTCTTGAAAAATTACAGGCTACTCAAACATTGATGTTGGGAAGAAACACCTACTCCACCCTATCCACAGAAGAACTTGGTGGTCCACCTGTAGGGTGCTTACAATCATCAAACATCCCTCATCGTTATATTTCTAATCAAACTAAATTTCACATTTCATAAAACAAGTCTTGACATGAAAGAAAAATCACGCCAGGTTTGTGTTCAGATTAATGAAATTCAAATGCGAGACTGGACAACTCATAACTCACAATAAATAAAAAACCAAGTATTTCTTTCAAAGTAAATGGACTGGACCATAGATTTCTTTGTAGCAGCTTTGCTACTTTGACATAGCTTATGATTAAGTTGAAATAGCACATATGCATAATCCCAAATACCACCGTACCATCAGGACTGATAGCTCCACTTTTGTTTATGAGAATATATAGCAGTAGAATGTAAAGAAGCCAGGGCCTTAGACATCTCATTGGATAGATGGCCATGACAGAACTGATCAAGCATAATATAGCAGCTATAAATCATCTGATAGACCAAGCTCCAGAATGCTTTGCTTGTAACATATGGTTATCTGGTTGATTACGCCGTATAGCAGCTGCAGAGACAAGGAAAAGATTGCCTGAAAAATATGAGAGAGCAACAATTAAAACTGCAATGAACAAACCATGCCTCTGCAAACAGAACAACCAAATTGCATTGCAAACAAAATTCATTAGCCTAAAACACAGACATCTGTAGCACGCATGAACATGCTAGAAACATGGATAAAGCATTTAAGAAGAGTTATATCCACAACCAGTTCACTGATAGAGTTTCCACAACTCCCAGCGCAATAGAACCTAATCTCTCTCTGCTAGCAGCACTGCCATTTGAAATGCACACTCATAATGAAATAAACTTCTTTTCTTTGATGGGCTATAAAAAAAATCAGTAAAATGTAGAACTTCATCATAAACAGGTTAAGTAATAAGCTAGAAAATTCGCAACAAACTGCCAAGAAAACATGGAAAAAAAAAAACAATCTTTATGGATAACTATACACACAAGAAACGAGCTTTTAAGCAATGAATCCATGAAAAAATCGAAAAAAAGAAGTGGACCTCAAAATCGCAAACTTTACCAGACATCAAAGTTTTAAGCTGAACAGGTCAAATCTTTAACAAAAGTTGGCTCCTTTATTGAGTGTCATCCATCCAGCTCAAACAACCTGAAAGCAATCCCATTTCAAGAATAGAAGGATCTTAGGAACAAGACACTGTTATGTAACTATCTTAGTTTATAAGCTTTGGACCAAAAAGGTTTGTTAATTACCGTTTTACACAGCTAAAAACACTAAAAATGAAAACTTTGCTATGAGGCCTAAATTGAAATGGGAAAAACACAAGAACCCACAAGATATTTTGTGAAGTAGAACAAAATTGAAGTGGCAAAAACGCAAACAGGCACACCTTAGATTTGATCTGGTGAATAATAATGAGAAGAAGAAGAAGAATAATGTAGACTGTGAGCTGTCAAGTGAGACCATAAGCAAACAAAACAAAACACAAATATATAAAACCCGATAACTAAAAAACGCCTCTCTCGCTCTCTCGCTCTCTCTCTAGGAGATGTGTGTGATTGTATTGTAGAGTTAGAGAAAGAGGTTTTTTTTTTGTTGATTTCTGGAGAGAGAAAGAAGGGATGTGTGTGTGTGTGTGTGTGTGTTTAGTGAAAGCGGAATAGATGCTCGGAATTAAGAGGAACATTTAGCTCAGCCAATCAGAGTGGAGTGGATTTGCACGTGTGACGTCGACCTTCCATACGTGCCAACCGACGCTCGTTTTCATTTCATTTCCTTTCCTTCTCCTTTTCTTTTTTCTTTTATTAATTAGTTTTTTCATTTCTTTCTAAAACAGAAATAAATTCGGTACAAAATAAGTGTTGTTAATTAATTAGGATTAAGAAAAAAACAAAAATTGCTCATATGTCGCCTGCAAGAGAAAACACTATAGGTTTAACAGTGTTTCTTCTTTTCTTTTTGTACATGAGGTGTGGATTTAAAAAATTAGGTTCCAAAGTTTTTTTTTTTTCCCCCTTTAGTTTTGATATTTTTATTTTTAATTTAAAATTTTATTTTGTTCATGTTTCACGACTTGATACGAGAAGATGAAAGAGAATGTCGCTGAAATATAATGGAGAAAAAAAAAAGTGATCAATTGACTACAACTTATCAATAAAAAAAAATAATCTTAGTGTTAGTGAGTTTCATTTAATAAAAAGAGTTTTGTTGATATGTTTTTTAACTTTTATCTTGTTGAAAAAAGTAGATCAGGGCTTGAAAATTATATTTGATCGGATGA
>Ga0307511_10003360_pt1 | contig 16473 bp, 13 predicted proteins | sample 13_EM_MG_FD_200266 | JGI IMG/M metagenome (GOLD analysis project Ga0307511, IMG submission 200266) | Populus trichocarpa ectomycorrhiza microbial communities from riparian zone in the Pacific Northwest, United States - 13_EM | ecosystem: Host-associated > Plants > Roots > Unclassified | place... | reverse complement strand
CGTCGGGCGGGGTGGTGCTTCCTGGGCCGTAGACCTGGAACTCCCAGAGGGAGTAGCCCCATTGGGTGGCGCGGGCGGTGCCGTACACGCGGACGTAGCGTCCGCTGCCGGTGACGGTGATGTTCTGGGTACCGCCGGTCGAGGTGGTGGTGGAGTAGACGGTGGTCCAGGTGGTGGCGTCGGTCGAGGTCTGGATCTGGTAACCGCTGGCGTAGGCGGTCTCCCAGCTCAGCGAGACGCGGGTGAGCTGCTGGACGGAGCCGAGGTCCACCGACAGCCACTGCGGATCGGCGAAGGCGGAGGACCAGCGGGTCCCGGCGTTCCCGTCGACGGCCGCGCTCGCGGGGAAGGACGCGCTCTCGGTCGAGGACGCGGTGGCGGGCCGTCCCTGGGACAGGAGTTGGTCGGCGGCGCGGGCGGGCGACGGGGTCAGGGCGGCGAAGCAGGCGACGATCAGGACGACGACCAGACCGAGAGCCGTACGGGAGCGTACGGCGGCGGGCGAAGGTCTGCCGGATGTGCCGGCGGAGGTCTGCATGGGGGGGCTCCTCAAGGTTGGGAGCGCTCTCCCCGGGTTGTAGTCGCGCCACTGGGCGGCGTCAACAACTGAAGGCATCACTCACCCCAACTCGCCTTGTTCCTCCATGACTTGACGCCTCTGGTATGGACTTTCGGGGGACCGCGGAGGACGACGGGAGCAATCGGACGGGCGCGGGTCAGTCACCCAGCACCCTGCGCAGATAGGCGTTGGTGAAGCGCCGGTCTGGGTCGAGCCGGTCGCGCAGTGCCGTGAACTCCTTGAAGCGGGGGTAGGCGTTCGCGAGGTGGGCGGCGTCCCGGGTGTGGAGCTTGCCCCAGTGCGGGCGCCCCTCGTGGGCGACGAAGATGCGCTCCGCCTCCGCGAAGTACTGCTGATGGGGCATCCCCCGGTAGACGTGGACGGCGACATAGGCACTGTCGCGTCCGGACGCCGTGGAGAGGGCGATGTCGTCGCCGGGCGTGGTGCGGACCTCCACCGGGAAGCCGATGCGCAGCTCGGAACGCTCGATCATGGCCTTCAGTTCGCGGAGGACGTCGAGGACGGCCTCGCGCGGAACGGCGTACTCCATCTCGATCATCCGGACCCGGCGCGGGCTGGTGAAGACCTTGTACGGGATGTCCGTGTAGGTCCTGGCCGAGAGTCCCTGGCTGGTGATCCGCGCGATCGCGGGGACGGCGGAGGGGATGGTCCGGCCCACCGAACTGAGCGCCTGGAAGACGTTGTTGGCGAGGAACTCGTCCTCGAACCAGGCTCTGAGCCGGCCGAGCGGGGCGTGCGGGCCGGGGGTCCGGTTGTTGCGCAGGGTGGTGCAGTTGTCCGTGTGCGGGAACCAGTAGAACTCGAAGTGGTCGTTGTGCGCGTGGAGTTCGTCGAAGCGCGCGGTGACCGTGTCGAACGTCATCGGTTCCTCGTGCGCGGCGAGGAGGAAGAGCGGCTCGACGGCGAAGGTGAGTGCGCTGACGACGCCCAGGGCGCCGAGTCCGACACGTGCCGCGGCGAACACCTCCGGGTTCCGGGTCTCGGAGCATGTCAGCAGCGATCCGTCCGCCGTCACCAGCTCCAGGCCACGGAGCTGCGCCGCGATCGCGCCCGAGTCGCGCCCCGTGCCATGGGTGCCGGTGCTGGTGGCGCCGGCCGCGGTCTGCTCCATGATGTCGCCCATGTTCCTGAGCGACAGGCCGTGTCGGGCCAGAGCCATGTTCATCGTCTTCAGTCGCGTACCCGCCTCGACGGTGACGGTGCCGACCCCGGGGTCGACCGCGCGGATGCCGCTGAGCCGGTCGGGACGGACCAGTACGCCGTCGGTCGCGGCGGTGGTGGAGAAGGAGTGGCCGCTGCCCACCGCTTTCACGGGCAGGCCGTCCTCGGCCGCCCGGCGGACGACGGCTCGCAGCTCCTCCACCGAGGCGGGGGTGACGACTCTGGCCGGGCGGGCGGTGACGTTCCCGGCCCAGTTCCGCCAGCTGTCCGGCTTCGGGCTCGGATTCGCTCTGTGCCGGGGCGCGTTGGAGCTGAGCGTGTCCACGGCTTTCCTTTCTTCTCGGGGCGCGGGAGTCATCGGAGTACGGGATCTATCTGACGGACCGAACGCGGTACACGAGCACGACCCCCACGGTCGCGGCGACGCCGACGCAGGAGAACAGCAGTGGATAGCCGCGGTCGGAGGTGATGACGAAGCTGGCGATCAGCGGGGCCAGCGCGGGCGGGACGACCGTCCCGATGTTCATGATCCCGAGGTCCTGGGCCCGGCTCTCGGCGTCGGGCAGGACCTGGGTGATCAGCGCCTGGTCGACGGCCATGTACGCACCGAACCCCGCACCCATGACGGCCGACGCCACCAGCGTGACGCCGAGGTCGGGAAAGCTCGCCAGCAGGAACCCGGCTGCCGCCTGGAGCAGCGCAGCCAGCGCGACGAAGATCCGCCGTCGGCCGAGGCGGTCGGACAGCACTCCGGCGACGGAGCTGGCCAGGACACCGGCCACGAGGTAGAGGGCCGTACAGGCGAGCAGGCTGCCGGCCGGATCGGAGACCTTCAGGTCGTCGGTCAGGAAGTAGAGGGTGTAGCAGACGCCCAGGGAGTTGGCCAGGTTGACCAGGAGCCGTCCGCCGAACGCCCACGCGAAGTCGCGGTTCCTCAGCGAGCGGCCCATGGAGGCGAGCAGGGTGCGCAGCCGCAGCGCGGGCTCGGAGTCGTACGAGGTGTCACGGAAACGCACGAGGAACGGCACGGTACAGACGACCAGCAGGGCCGCGACCACGAGGTAGCCGCTTGCCGGGGACAGCGCGAACGCGGAGACGAGGGCGATGCCGACCACCACGCCGAGGGCCTGGGGGCCGTAGATCGCGCTGGACACCACACCGCGCTGGTCGACGGGGACGCGGTCGGCGATCATCGCGGTGAGCCCGGCGGTGGCGGCGCTGAGGCCGAGCATGCTTGCCGACCAGGCGAGGGTCACGCCCACCACCGTCGTCTGCTCCCCGGTGACCGCCAGCCCGGCGGCGAAGAACAGTGCGCCGCCCCCGAGCCAGAGTCTCCTGCGTCCGAAGCGGCTTCGGGAACGGTCGCACAGCGCCCCGCACACCGGGAGGGCGAGCAGGGAGACCACTCCGGCGAGGGCGTTGACGACGGCGAAGCTGTGGACCTTGGACGCCGGGTCGATGACCTCCAGTTGCTGGGGCAGCAGCAGTTGGAGGGGCACGAGACTCGCCATCCAGTACCCGAACCAGACCAGGCCGAACAAGGTGATCCAGCCACGGGAGACGGGCTCGGCCTGCTCATGACCGGCGTCTGTCGCGATGGCGGCTGCCGGCACCGGGGCCGGAGGGTGGAACTCGGTGGGCATACGACCTCCGGAGAACGGAAACGGGCCTGTTCAGGTGCGGATCACAGGAAGGCGTGTCCCTCGCCCCGGTAGGTCGCGACCTCGTCGACGATCTCCGCGCCGGCCACCAGGTGGAGGGTGTTGACGCGTTCGCACAGCTCGCCGGCCTTGGCGTGCCGGAACCACACGTGGTCGCCGAGCCGCAGCCCGTGCGCGGCGGCGCCCAGGACCGGTGTCTGGACCTCGCCGGTCCCTTCCCTGGGGTTGGTGCGCAGGCCGAGCGGCCAGGTGAGCGTCGGCTGGCGGTCGAGGCCGGGCGGGCCGGAGGCGATCCAGCCGCCGCCCAGCACGGTGGCGATCCTGGGACTCGGGCGGCGTACGACGGACATCACGAAGTAGGCGGCGGGCCGCGGGCGGAAGCGCCGGTAGAAGTCGAAGAGTCCGGGGCCGTAGAGCCCCGATCCGGCACCGATCTCCGTGATGACCTGTTCGGCGGCGGTCTGCTCGATGGAGCCCGTGCCGCCGCCGTTGACGAACTCCAGTGGCGCCACGGCCTCGACGGCGGCGACGACCGCTGCCCGCCGGTCGGCCAGTTCACCGGCGGACACGCGCTGCATGGCGCGGATCGCGGCCCGCCTGAGCAGCGACCCGGGCTGGTTGTCGCCCAGCCCGGCGATCTGGCCCTCGTAGGACATGAGCCCTGCGAGCCGGAATCCGGGCCGTTCCTGGACGGCGCGGGCGAGTGCGGCGGCCTGCCGGGGTGAGTGCACGGGCGAGCGGTACGGGCCCAAGTGGACGCGGCCACCCGCCAGTTCGAGCGAGGCGTCCAGATCGATGCAGACGCGGAGGTCGGGGCGGGAGACGCCCACCGCCTCGTCGACGAAGTCCAGTTGGCCGATCGAGTCGATCATGAGGGTGACGCGTGCGGCGGCCCGCTCGTCCGAGGCCAGCCGTTTCAGCGCGGCGCGGTCCGTCGTCGGATAGCCGATCACCACGTCCTCGTGGTCCTCGGCCAGCCACAGGGCCTCGGGCAGGGTGAAGGCGAGGATGCCCCGGTACCCCTCGTGGCGGACGGCACGCCCGATCAGTTCACGGCTGCGGACCGACTTGCTGGCCAGGCGGATGGTCGCCAGGCCCGCCGCCCGGTGTGCCAGCTCCGTGGCGTTGGCGTCGAAGGCGTCCAGGTCCACCACGGCGAAGGGCGGGTCCAAGTGCTCGGTCGCCCCGCTCAGTTGAACCATCCGGTCCTCGTCCGGCCCGGTGACGGCGGATGCGGCCCTTCTCACGGCCGGCCTCTTCACGTCCGGCCGGGACGTCATGTGGGTACTCAACTCAGCTTCCTTTCTGGGAGGTTCGTCGGTTCCCGGCTGCCGGGATCCCCTGGGCGGCGCGCAGCCTCTCCCGCTCTCGCAGGCCTTTGGCCTCGACGAGGGGGATCACGCGGCGCATCAGCCGGGGGAAGACTCCGACGGCCCGCTGGAAGCGGCCGGCGAACGGCGGGAACACCACTTCGACCGGCTTGGCGGTCATGGCGTCGACAACGGCCTCGGCGATGCGCTCCGGGGCGTAGGACTTCTCCGCGAAGGCGATGGCGGAGGAGGGATCGGCCATCTCCTGGTCGAGCATGCCGGTCCGGGTGGACGGCGGATGGACGATCGTGAAGTCCAGCGGTCCGTCGCGTTCCTCGATGGCGACGCTGTGGTGGAAGGCCCGGAGCGCGTGCTTCGTGGCTCCGTAGGTGGCGTATCCGGGCAGTGGCAGGAACGACGTCATGCTGCAGACGTTGATGACGTGTCCGTGACCCTGCGCGGTCATGCGCTCGATCGCCGTGCAGACCCCGGTGATGGTGCCGAGCAGGTTGATCTCGACGATGTCGCGGTGCTGCTGGGGGCGGAGATCGCGGGCGGTTCCGGTGTGGGTGATGCCGGCGTTGTTGACCAGTACGTCGACGGCGCCGAAGCGTGCCCGGGCCGCGTCGAACGCCGTGTTCCAGTCCTCGGGGCTGCGGATGTCCAGGGCGTGTGCGGCGGCCCGCCCGCCCAGGGTGTGGGCCCGGGCCAGGACGGCTTCCTCGTCGACGTCGGTCAGCAGGACGCGGTGGCCGCGCGCGATCGCCAGTTCCGCGATGGCTGCTCCGATGCCGCCGGCCGCGCCGGTCACGAGGACGACCTGGCCTTTTTCGGGTGGTTTTGGCATGGCCACAGATTCTCCTGGTCAAGCGTCCAAGTCAATTGTTCAGATCGAATTCCCTCGGATTGTTACCGGGGGACGCGCGGCCGGACTCACAGCCGCACGGACTCGATGCGCCCGCCGTTGAGTTCGGCGGCGCGGACGGGATCGTCGGTCGGGACGGTGGCAGCGAAGAGGGTGCGCCCGTCCGGCCCGGCCATCAGGCAGCTCAGGGTGTGCCGGCTGGTGGCGACCCGGTCGAGGACTCGGCCACCGGGGGCGACGCGCACGCACTCGCCGCGAAGGGCGTTCGCGACCCAGATGGACTCGCCGTCGGCGTCCCACGCGATGCCGTCCGGTGCGATCGGGGACGAGGAGCGCTTCGCGACGGCCGGGTGGTCGAGGAGCGCCGAGATCCGGCGGGTGACCCGGCCCGCCGCCCCCGGGTGATTCAGCAGGCGCCACAGGAGCGGCGGAATCAGGGGCGCCCACGACTCCGGGCGACCGAGAGTGCCGTCGGGGTTCCTGGAGAAGGCGGTGAGCCGCATGGCCAGGGTCTCGGCCACGATCACGCTCCTGCCGTCGGCGCTGAGCAGGGTCCCGTTCGGGAAGAGCAGGGGGTCCGTCAGCCCGAGCAGGCTTCCGTCCGGCGCCAGGCAGGCGATCGGGGCTCTCGTGGGGCCGGGCGGCGCGTAGAGCATGGAGTTCGGATGCTCGCGGGAGTGTGCGTGGTAGTCGAAGCCGAAGTTGCCGACATAGGCGCGCCCTTCGGGGTCGACGAGCATGTCGTTGACCGGACCGCCGACGATGTGCCGCAGATCGGCGTGTACGACCAGTTCCCCGTCGGCCTCCAGGCGGTGGACGCGGCCCCCGTCCATGGACACGACGAGCAGTCGGCCGTCGGGAAGCCAGCCGAGGCCGCCGGCCCGGCCGGGGACCTCGAGCACCGTCTTCGGCTCCCCGGCACCGTCCCACCGGTGCACCGTGCCGTGCGCGAGATCCGAGAACCACAGGGCTCCCCGGTGCCAGCGCAGGGACTCGGGAACGCCCAGGCCGCTCAGCGCGATCGATGTCGTTCTTTTCATCCAACCGCTCCTTCACGTCCACACTTGGACGCTTGTACAAGACGCTTGACTTGTACGATTGACCGTCTCATTCTGAGTCAAGGCAAGTCAACGTTCCGGTGGGGAGTTTTCGGTGACGCAGAATCAAGCCCTGAGGGCGGACGGCCCTCCGGCGGGCACGGGAATCGCGGTGGACAACCCCTCCACCGGAGCGGTCGTCGGCGAAGTGCCCGACACGTCCGCCGAAGAGGTGGCGCAGGCGGTGGAGCGCGCCCGGCGGGCGCAGCGGGGCTGGGCCGAGCTGGACACGCGGGCCCGTGCCGCGTTCTTCGCGCGGGGCCGCCGCTGGCTGCTGGCTCACCGGGAGGAGATCGCCGACCTCATCGTCGAGGAGAACGGCAAGGCGCGGGAGGACGCGGTCGTCGAGATCGTCTACTGCGCGAGTGCCTTCGCATACTGGGCGAAGCAGGCCCGCGGCCTGCTGGCCAGGACGAGGATCCGCTCCCTGTCGCCCTTCGTCCTGGGCCGCTCCATGTACACGCGCCGGGTGCCACGCGGTGTCGTCGGAGTCATCGGCCCATGGAACAACCCGTTGCTCAACTCCTTCGGCGATGCCGTCCCCGCCCTCGCCGCGGGCAACGCGGTCGTCCTGAAGCCGTCCGAACAGACCCCGCTCACCGCGCTGCTGATGGAACGCATGGCCCGTGAGTGCGGCTGGCCCAAGGACGTCTTCCAGGTCGTCACCGGCGCTGGAGCCACCGGTCGAGCGGTCGTGGACACCGTGGACTTCGTGATGTTCACCGGCTCGACCAGGACCGGCCGCCTGGTCGCGGCCCGGGCCGGCGAGCGGCTCGTCCCCTGCTCACTGGAGCTCGGCGGCAAGGACGCCCTGGTGGTCCTCGCCGACGCGAACCTGGAGCGGGCCGTCAGCGTCACCATCCAGGGGGCCCTGTCCAACGGCGGCCAGATGTGCACCTCGGTGGAGCGGGTCTACGTCGAGGAGCCGGTCTACGACGCCTACCTCACCCTGCTGCGCGAGCGGTTCCGGCAGGTCACCTCGGGCAGGCCGGCCGGGCTCGGCAGCGTCGACGTGGGAGCCGTCACCTTCCCGCCCCAACTGGCGGTCATCCAGGACCACGTCGACGACGCCGTGCGCAAGGGCGCCCGGGTGCTCGCCGGAGGGCACACCCCCGAAGGACCCGGCCGGTTCTTCGAACCCACCTTGCTCGTCGACGTCGACCACGGCATGAAGTGCATGCGCGAGGAGACCTTCGGCCCCACGCTCCCCGTGATGAAGGTCGCCGACGCCGAAGAGGCCCTCCGGCTCGTCAACGACAGCACGTACGGGTTGCAGGCCTCGATCATCGGCTCGGACATGAAGCGCGCCCGCCGCCTCGCCGAGCGGTTCGAGGCCGGCTGCGTCACCATCAACGACGCCCAGACCAACTACATGGCCCTCGGCCTGCCGATGGGCGGCTGGAAGGAATCGGGCCTCGGCGTCCGGCACGGGGCGGAGGGCTTCCGCAAGTACACACGGCTCCAGGCCATCAGCACGAACCGGTTCCCGATGCGCCGGGACATGCACATGATCCCGTACGAGCCCTCGGCCTACCGGTTCGTCCTCCGCCTGGTGGACGTCATGTACGGCACCGGGTTGCGCCGTCGCGCCAAGTAGCCGTTTACGCGCCGCAGTTCACGCATCCGCGCTTCACCGCATCCGCACAGCACGAGAGGTTCGACCATGACCACGACACCCGAGACGCCCACGCACGCCTCCGTCGCCGCCCTGCCCGAGGGCGTCTTCCTGCCGCTGCCCCAGCAGAACCTGTCCTTCGAGCAGGAGCGCGAGGTGCGCAAGCAGGAACTCGCCGCCGCCTTCCGCCTGTTCGCCCGCTTCGGCTTCTCCGAGGGCGTGGCCGGACACATCACGGCCCGCGACCCCGAGAACCCGTCCGCCTTCTGGGTCAACCCGTTCGGCATGTCCTTCAGCCGGATCCGCGTGTCCGACCTGATCCTCGTCGACCACGACGGCACGCTCCTGGAAGGCAGGCGCCCGGTCAACAACGCGGCGTTCTGCATCCACTCCGAGGTGCACCGGGCCAGGCCGGACGTGGTCGCGGCGGCACACACCCACTCCGTGCACGGCAAGGCCTTCTCCAGCCTCGGCGTCCCGCTGCTGCCCATCACCCAGGACGCCTGCGCCTTCTACGACGACCACGGCGTCTACTCGGACTACCGGGGCGTCGTGAACGACACCGAGGAGGGCCGGCGGATCGGCGCGGCCCTGGGCGACGGCAAGGCGGTCGTCCTCAAGAACCACGGACTGCTCACGGTCGGGGCGTCCGTCGCGGAGGCCGCCTGGTACTTCATCACCATGGAGCGGTCCTGCCAGGCCCAGCTGCTGGCCATGGCCGCCGGAGAGCCTCGACTCATCGATTCCGAGACGGCGTTGACGGTCCGTGACCAGATCTCCGGTCCGTTGCCGGGCTGGTTCCAGTTCCGTCCGCTGTGGGATCAGGTCACGGCGGAGGAGCCCGATCTGTTCGAGTAGGCACCGCACACGGCGCGCGTCTACGACGCCGGGCTCGGCTCCGCGACCGGGCTCGGCTCGGCCGCCGGCCGGGTCCGCTCGCGGGCCAGCGACAGCAGGTGCTCTCCGGTCAGCCGCAGGACCTCGCGGCTCTGCTCGCTGTCGCGGTCGACCAGCCAGCTCAGGGTGATGCCGTCGAGAACCGAGTTGAGATAGCGGGCCAGCACCGGAACGGGCACGGCCCATTCGATGGCCGCGGCTTCGGCCGCCTCCGCCAGGAGTTCCTCGTGGACCTCGCGGTAGTGCTGGTACTGGCGTCGGGCCAGGTCCTCGAACCCGGCCTGGCGCAGCGCGTAGTGCGTCAGCTCATAACTGACCTGGTGTTCCCCCGGGTTGAGCTCGACCGTGCCCCAGAAGGCACTCAGGCTCCTGGTGATCCGTGATCCGAGGTCCCCCTCCCCCTCGAACGTCTTGCGCGCGGCGGCGACCGTGCTGTCCGTGAAGCGGGTGAGCACTTCCTGCAGCAGTTCCTCACGCGAGGTGAAGCAGTAGTGGAAGACGCCCAGCGGCATTTTCGCCTCGTTGACGATCGCGCGCGTCGTCGCCTTCGCGACCCCCTCGCGGATCATCACCCGGAACGCCGCCGCGATCAGCTCTTCGCGTCGGTCCTTCGCTGCCATACGAGACATCTGGCCCGCTTTCTGCTTCGGGTACGGAATGCGTGTGCCCTTCATCCTATCGCAGCGTCTTGGACGATCGACCAACATGACATGAAGCCACCGTGGCCGCAGCGTCCGCCGTCGGAGTTCCCGCAGGGCTACTGTCTGTCGGGTGAGCACAGACGATGCCAACCGGCGGTGGACACGGTCCATGCCCGAGGCCTACGAACGCCACCTGGTCCCGGTCTTCTTCCGGCCCTTCGCCATCGACCTGGCCGCCAGGGCGGCAGCGCTGCGGCCCCGCACGGTCCTGGAACTCGCCGCCGGAACAGGGGCGTTGACCTCGGCCCTGCTCACCGCGGTGCCCACGGCCTCGGTGGTGGCGACCGACCTCAACGAGGCGATGGTCACCGCGGGATCGGCGCGGGAACCGCGTGCGGACTGGCGGCAGGCGGACGCCCAGGACCTGCCCTTCGAGGACGGCAGCTTCGACCTCGTCGTGTGCCAGTTCGGGGTGATGTTCTTCCCCGACAGGCCCGCCGCGTACACCGAGGTGCGCCGGGTCCTGACCCCGCAAGGGCGGTTCCTGTTCAACAGCTGGGGTCCGCTGGCCTCGCACGGATTCGGAGCCGCCTTCCAGACCGCCCTGGAACAGTCGATGCCCGAGGGGGCACCCCCGTTCCTGAATGCGGTGCCCCACGGCTACTCCGACCCGGCCGTGGTCACCGCGGACCTCACGGCCGCCGGACTGACCCTGGCCACCGCCGAGGAGGTCACGCTGGAAGGCGTCGCGGAGTCCGCGGCCTCCGTCGCCACCGGGTTCCTCACCGGCACACCGGTGAGCGCCGCCGTACAGGCCCGCGAGGACGCGCAGGCCCTCAAGGCCGCCGTCACGCAGAGGATGACGGACCGACTCGGCACCGGCGCCGTGACGGCACCGATGACCGCGACCGTCTATACCGCCCACCCATAGGTATGGCCCTCCCCGTCCGGTGAGCGCGGCCACCGGAACCGGGTGCGGCTCCGGCCTGGGCGGTCACAGTGCGGTGACGTCGGTGCGCCGGTTGTCCGGCTTGAACGGCAGCGCGGTGACCGTCGCCCGGATCTCCCGCTGCGGGGTGCCCGGTCGGCCCCACAGGACGACGACCTCGGTGCCGGGTGCCGTATGGGCGGCGTCGAGTACGCACAGGGAGATCATCGCCCGCAGGGTCGGGCTCACCGTGCGGCCCGTTGCCACCCCCACCGGATCGCCCGACATCAGCACCTGGTCGAAGTGGGGACCGCGCGAGCGGGGGAGTTCCATCTGGTCGGGCAGCTCGGCGTCGCGCAGGAGCGAGGTGAGGACGGCGGAGACATCCTGTTCGTTCCAGCGCAGACCGACCAACCGGCGTCCGGGAACGCCCTTTTCGGCGTCCTCGACCAGAGCGTCCCGGCCGATGAAGTCGCGGTCGGGGACGCCCTTGCGGAACCCCCAGCCGAGCTCGCCCGGCTTGCGGAAGTAGTCGGTCACCCCGCCCGCCGGGACGAAACTGCCGCTGGGCTTGCCCTTGCGGAACTGCCTCGGCGCACCCGGCGTGAGGATCGATGCCGGCAGATAGTCCAGGCCGTTGGTCGCGATTCCGGCCTCGATGTGCTGAACAGGCTGGGCGCGGAAGCCGAGTTGGCGGATGCCGGCGTCCTGCCCGCTCGCCACGACCGCGGCCCAGATCTCGTTGGCGTGCTCGGTCGGCCCGTGCAGCTCGTACCCCAGTTCACCCGAGATCCCGGTGCGCAGGACGCGTACGGGAACCCCGTCGACCCGTGTCGTCCGGCTGCGGCTGAAGCCGATGTCCCGGAGATCGTCCCCCGTCAGCTTCTCCAACGTGGCCAAGGACGCCGGTCCTTGGACACCGAAGATGAACCGGTCGGGGCTGACGTCGGTCGCCGCCGCGTCCCAACCGCCCTGGTCCAGCTGCCACAACAGCCAGTCGCAACTGCCCGCGGTGTAGACGAACTCCTCGGGTCCGAGCCGGCACAGCACGCCCTCGGACGCGATCCAGCCGTTCTCGTCGAGCTGCACATGGTGCTTGATCTGCCCGGTCTCGAACCGGGACAGGTCCCGCATCCCCAACCGGGCGAGGAACGCGAGCGCCTGCGGTCCGTGCACCTTCACCTTGTGCAGCGAGGTCCAGTCTCCGAGGTAGCACGAGCCGACATGGGCGGAGCTCTCCTCGACCCAGTCCGAGTACTCCTCGGGGAGCAGAAGCTGCGCGAAGCGGCCGAAGGTGCCCCGCGTGTTGCCCTCGTCCTGGGCCGCGGCGGCCGGACTGAACATCGCCGGCCGCTCGGTGATGAACGGTGCCTCGTTCAGCCGGAGGACCGCTTCGTACGTACTGCGCTGTTGTGCGACCAAGTCCATTTCACACTCCATCGAGTGGACGTCATCGTCCAGAGCGTCGTCGGGGCTCCGGCCACCGACTAGATCGATTAAGTCCAGACGGTAACAGCCGGTTTCGGACAAGACGAGAGTCGTGACACACCGGTGATCGGTCCCACAGCGCAAGCAATGCGGAACTTCCGCGCAACGCCGGGTGGTTCAGGACCTGCGGCGCGCCCGTCGTGGTACCGGCAGCTGCAGCAGGTCCGTGCCCAGCACCATCGACCCGCCGAAGTCGGCCCGGCGTGCGCTGTCGCGGAGCAGGCGGCGCCAGGTCGCGTCGGAGACCACGGTCTGCTGTCCCGGGCCGAGGTGGGTGGCGAGCAGGGTTCCCGCGTCCGACTCGGCGGCGATCCGGCCCAGTTGCGCCACGTCCGTGTGGGTCGAGGTGATGTGGTCGATCAGCGCCTGGGGCAGGCCGAGACTCGCGAGACCCGCCGGGTAGAGGGCCTCGTGGACCAGGACGTCCGCGTGCGCCGCGAGCCTGATGATGTTCGGGGTCGGTGCCGTGTCGCCGGAGAAGACGACGCTGCCGTGGTCCGTGTCGAAGCGGTACGCGTAGGCGGGGAACACCGCGCCGTGCGGGACCAGGACGGCGGTGACCTTCACGTCGTCGTTCTCCATGACGGTGAACGGCGCCATGGCCGGCGCGGAGTTCGTCGCCGAGGCGCCGGCGCCCGACGGCGGCAGTACGTCGTGGACGTGCAGCAGGGTCGCCGGGTCGATGCCCGCGTGCTCGGTCATGAAGAAGGTCGGCGACGCCGCGTACGCCTGACCGGCCAGCCTCGTCATCTCGACGGTGCCCGGCACGGGTCCCGGAGCGCCGGTGACCGTCGAGGCGATGCCGGCGGAACCGGGGCCGTAGACCTCGATCGGGCTCTGGAAGCCCTGCGCGCCCGCGGCGCCCGCCGACAGCAGCGGGAACGAGTAGTAGTCGACGATGTGGTCGGAGTGCAGATGGGTCAGGAAGATCCCGGCCAGCGACGGCATCGACAGACCGGCGCGCAGATACTGCGTCACCGCTCCTCGTCCACAGTCGACGACGTACGTTCTGCCGTTCACCGTCAGCGCCGACGAGATGCCGTAGCGGGTCGCCAGGGGCGGCGGCCCGCCGTTGGTGCCGAGCAGTGTCACGGACAGGCCTCCGCCGGAGGACACGGATCCGGTGTTCGTCGACGCCGCGGCCTGCTCGGCGCCGAGCAGTGGTACGGCGACGGCAGCGGCGGATGCCGCCATCGCGCCCAGCATCGTCCGGCGGGACGTCGGTTCACCCAGGGGTTCGCACATGAAGAGACAGCTCCTTCGCGGCTCGATTCGCGTTGCCACAGTGGCCACACCGAGCACACTTGTCCACCAGCCGGAATAAAATATGAGCTACCGGGGCGAACCATAAGGTTTCGCGCTGTGCAAGCTTCGGCGGATGTCAACGGCCGATCGTGGGAATCGGGTTCTCCGCGAACCACTGGGCGAGGAACTCCAGGAAGACCGTGATCTTGCGCTGGGTACCCGGCCCGGGCCCGTGGATCGCGTAGAGCGGCCGGTCGGGTGCCGCCAGTTCGGGCAGCTGGACCTGCAAGGCCCCCGAGACGAGATCGTCGTAGGCGGACCGCTGCGGCAGCAGGGCGATGCCACGCCCGTGGACGGCCGCTTTCTGCAGGGCGATGTACGAGTTGGACGAGAACGCCACGTTGCGGATCTTGTGCAGCGTGGAGGTGTGACCGTGCCCGATGCGCCAGACCGGGTCGTTGACGTGCACCAGGCAGTCATGGGTGGCCAGGTCGTTGGGGTGCGTCAGGGGGCCGCGCTCGTCGATGTACGTTTTCGACGCGCACAGGACGAAGGGCAGCGAGGCGATCTTCTTCAGCCGGACGTTGGAGTCCCGGAGGTCCCGGGTGTGGAACGCCAGGTCGAACCCGCCGTCCAGGAAGTCGTACGTCCGGTCGGACACGCCTCCCAGCTCGAACCGGATCTGGATCCTCGGGTGCGCGGCGGAGAACGCGGCGATGGCGTCCCCGAGGTCCAGACTCCCTATCCATTTGGGGCAGATGATGCTGAGCACACCCTCCGCCCTGTCGTGCAGATGCGCGATGTTGGAGTCCTCGGCGTCGATCTCCTTCACGATGCGGGCGGCGAACTCGGCGTAGCGCAGGCCCGGTTCGGTCAGGCTCACCGAGCGGGCCGTGCGGTTGACCAACCGGACGCCGACCTGTCGCTCCAGCTCGGCGACATGCCGCGACACCAGTGATCCCGACGACCCCAGCGCTTTGGCGGCTCCACTGAAGCTGCCGAGGTCGGCGACGATGACGAAACAGCGCATGAGGAGCAGGCGGTCCATGGCGGTCCTCCGGTCGTCCACGGCGCCGGTGTCCCTCCGGGCCGCATCGGACATGGGGCGGTGCAATTGGTCGGAGCCATCTCGCAGGCGACGGCAGAGCGGAAGACCGTGAGGTTTACGTCGGTCGACAGCCTTTACCGTCACTAGATCGATCTAGCGACGATAGCAGAAACCGGTCAGGACCGCGAGGCTCGGACTGGAGGACCCGGCGACAGCGACGGCTCCAGGGAGACCGGGGCCGGTGCGCGACTCGCAAACTTAACTTGTTGCCGCTGCGCTTCCGCGGGCCTGCCGACGTGCACACACTTTCGGCCATTGACGGGAATTGGCCCACGAACTGGGCCTTTGTGTCAGGCAGCGATTGGCGATGCAGTTCGTGATCACTGCACATCCGCGGTCTTTGTGACCAACCACCAGGGCCCGAACGCATTCCTCTCGCATCTTCTTTCTCCGCCCGCGCAGTGACGGTGGGCGGTTCCAGACACCACCAGCGTCCGCTCAAGGACGTACGGACGCTCGGCCATGGAGGCATAAGCAATGACGCTTGTCAGAAAAAGGTGGCCGGCCTCGTGCGCGGCTGTGCTCGCCGCGTCGGCGATGCTCGCAGGCTGCGGGAGCTCCAGTTCCGGCTCCGGTTCGGGCTCCACCACATCGGGCAAGGACAGTTCCGCATCGGGGCTTGCCACCGCCGAGAAGAAGGTGGCGGCCCTGCAGGCCATCGCCAAGACCTACCCCGTCCCCACCGCGAGTGTGCCGGGCGTGGACAAGTTCAAGGGCCGCAAGGTCTTCTACATCCCGATCGTCCAGCAGGTCCCCGCCTTCGTCGCCACGGCCGGGTCGACGAAGCAGGCGCTGTCCAAGGCCGGCCTCTCGCAGCAGGTGTGCGACGGCAAGGCCCAGCCGACCGCGATAGCCTCCTGCGTCCAGCAGGCGATCACCGCGGACGCGGCCGGGATCATCCTGGACGCGATCCCCTACGGCATGGCGCAGAACGCCCTCGACGCCGCGAAGGCCAAGGGCATCCCGATCGTCATCGCGGACCAGAACCCCCCGGCCGGAGTCGAGAACAGCAACCAGGTGAGCTATGTGCCGGGTGCGAGTTCTCAGCCCACCGCGATGGCCTGGTGGATCATCGCCGACTCCAAGGGCAAGGCGAATCTGATCATCGCGCAGAATGCCGACAGCCCCACAGCCATCAAAATGGTGGCCGACTCGCTGCCGGTCTACAAGAAGTACTGCCCCGGCTGCAAGGTCACGGTCAAGGAGATCACCGCCTCGACACCGGCCCTGCTGGCCTCGAAGGCGAGTTCCAACGTCCTGAGCAACCCGAGTGCCGACTACTACTACACCGAGTTCGAGGACAGCCTCCAGGCCACCCTCCAGGGCGTCCAGCAGTCGGGACGTTCTTCACGCATCTCCGTGTCCACAGCGGCCGGTTCGGTGAACGGGCTGGGCCTGATCAAGACCGGTTCGGTCAAGGCGGTCGTGGCCGCGGACCAGCTCTACATGGGCTTCGGCGTGACCGACGAACTCCTGCGCATGATGACCGGGTCCGGGCCCATCGACGAGGCCCAGCCCATGCGGCTGTTCACCAAGGAGAACATCGGCAGCATCAAGGTGACGGCCGCCGCCCAGGCCTCGGGTGAGTGGTTCGGCGACGGTTCCTTCCAGGCGGACTTCGTCAAGCTCTGGGGTATCGGGTGATGAAGGAGGCGCACACCGTGAGCCCCGACTCGCGGACCGGCCCGCCGGACACGGCACCGCGCCATCGGCTGGAAGTGGCCGAGCTGTCCAAGGCGTTCGGCTCGACGCGGGCGCTTCGCGGGGTCCATCTGCGGATCGCCCCCGGAGAACTGCACGGGCTGGTCGGCCAGAACGGGTGCGGGAAGTCCACCCTCGTCAAGATCCTCACGGGCGTGTACGCGCCCGACCCGGGA
>Ga0307511_10003359_pt1 | contig 16475 bp, 14 predicted proteins | sample 13_EM_MG_FD_200266 | JGI IMG/M metagenome (GOLD analysis project Ga0307511, IMG submission 200266) | Populus trichocarpa ectomycorrhiza microbial communities from riparian zone in the Pacific Northwest, United States - 13_EM | ecosystem: Host-associated > Plants > Roots > Unclassified | place... | reverse complement strand
TCAACATACATACATATACATATATATATATATATATACACATACATATATACATACATACATATATATTTCAATAACACTTTCAGATTGCAATAGTCCTTTTATGAAAAAAGAAGATATTATCAGATTGCTGTATTAAAAATATACTCGAATTATATTCCAGAGTTCTCAGGAAATGATTTTAGACCTTTTAAATTTCCCTTTTTTTTAGGAAGAATTGGAAACAAAGTTTCAGCTGGCAAGAAATGATCCAAGAGAAATCCAGTTGTATTACCAAAGATTCTACGAGCAGAACATTAAAGATGCACAACATACAAAAAAACCGTGAGTCTTGATTAATTTTAAGGAGCTTACTTTCTTCTTTATTTTTTAGTCTAGTTGTTGTCTTGCCAAAGTTACTAAGCATTTATCATATCTTATTCTTTGTATCTTGTCAACTCTTGCAGGGAAGAGATGGCTAAAATTCTTCGCATTGCTACAGTATTATATGATGTGCTGCAAACGGTGGTACCAACAGGAAAAGTTGACAATGAGGTTTGTTTTGATTGCTTTCAGCGTCCTGACATGAGTTCTTAAGGTATATGTTTTAGGTGCTTAATCATGGATGTTAAATTGGTTTTATTGTCACAGACAAGGAAATATGCTGACGATGTTGAGAGGAAAAGGGGACAGTATGAACACTATAACATTCTTCCACTGTATGCTGCCGGGGTAAAACCAGCGATCATGGAACTTCCAGAGGTTGGATATATGTACTATATGTAATCTTGTTTTGCTTGTGCTAACCACATTAATTATGAATGCCTGAAATTCATCATGGTCATCCTTGAAAATATAGATCAAAGCTGCACTTCATGCTATACGTGATTTGGATAATCTTCCGATGCCCAGAATTACGCTGCCACATGTTTCCTCTGATGACTTGCCGAAGGAAAGTGTTAAATCTGTCAATGACATACTCGATTGGCTTTCATCCATTTTCGGGTTTCAGGTAACTTGCACCTTCAGTTCTATCTTTGCAATATGTTTTCGTATTTACATCTAAAATGTCATCAGTTTTGGGTCTTTAGTTTGTTAGCTCTACTAATCTGCATTTATAGCTTCTTCACGTTTAAGTTGCTTTAAGGACTCACAGACATGAATGCTTGGACCTTCGGGTTGCAGTTCACTATTATTCATATACTTTATTCCTTTTGAGAATTGGCAGCAGTATTGTTCTTCATGAAGCTAGGTGAATCTTATGTGGCAATGAGGAGATTGCAACGAAAGTAATAAAGAAATTAGTGCATCTCTTTTTAATGCTCGTGAAGAAAAAATCAGAATGTTTCTAAAAAGAACATTTGGAAAAGAAAAGAACTCTCCCTCCCTCCTCCCCTCTCCTCCAAATCATCAAAATGAGGCTAACATTTGGAAAAACAAGATTAGTGTTGCGTGGATTTGACAATTTGTTTATCTTGTCAGATATCTAGTGTGGGTTCAGTAATACCTTTGAGCTGCCACAAAAACATCAGAGTTTTGATGGTTATAACGAAACTTGTGTGCCATGTTCATATAACCAAGTCAGCTTTATGCATAAAAGAATTCTGATTCAGTTATATTTCCTAATTATATTCTTATCTCATCTATAAAGTTTAACGAAACGAACATTAGTTTATCTAACTATATAATGCTTCTTCTTTTTTTATCTTGTGGGGGATCAAAGCGAGGAAATGTGGCAAATCAGAGGGAGCACCTGATATTGCTACTAGCAAATATGGATGTAAGGAATAGGAGTCTTGATGATTATACTGCGGTAAAAGCTTGATCGCTTTCTTCTATTCTCTCTATAGAAGCTTTTTTGTTGACATCTTTATATCATTTTCTTTCAAAGATTGAATTAAAGCTTATTGCAGCTCAATAGTAGGACCATACAGAAATTGTTGGATAAGATTTTCAAGAATTATCGTTCATGGTGTAACTATTTGCGATGTAAATCAAATCTTAAGTAAGTTATTGTGCCACTGTGTCTTAAGTTAGATTTCAGTAGGTATGGTGTATTATTTCAGGTGGCTGAAGTTTTTTGATCTTGCAGGTTTCCTGAAAAGTCTGACACCCAACAGCTAAAGCTTATTTACATTGCACTCTATCTTCTTATATGGGGTGAAGCTTCAAATATACGATTCATGCCAGAATGCATTTGCTATATCTTCCACAAAGTACGTTTTTTATAAGACCTTTTCATGGACTACTGTCAAGTTTGAATTAAATAATATTAGCATGGCACACGCACACCCGCACGCACACACATGTTATTCGTTTCATTCAACATACCATCTTGTATAGGAATTATGATTCACATGGGCCAGCAGCATTGTAGGCCTTTGTTTTTCCTGAAAGAGATAATAAAATTTTAAATTAATTAAAGAAAGGCGCTGGGTATTTTTTTTTTAATGGAAAAGGTATGATCTTCAACAGAAAAGGAATCCTGAATAAGTAGAGCAAGGAAACTTTCTGTGGAGAACATAAAAGATTATAAGAAGAATTAAAAAAACAATGGCTTTCTAGTCTCATTTCATATCCACTAAAGAAACTCCTAAATGCCCCCAGATACATTGTTCAACGAAGAAGCTAGGAAAATGATTGGTCCCACATTTATTATGTGAAAAAGGATTGAGTTTTTTCATACCACTGCAAATATTGCACATTTATACATAATTTTATAATCCTTTCTCCCCAAACCCACCAACTGCATAAAAAAAAACTCTTCCATCTTGCTATTGTTGCTGATGCTCACCAGTGGTATCAGAAATTGTATTCTACATATCCCAAACCAGACAACAAAGTATCAAAAAAGGTCATGTGTCTACCCTTTATTAAGGCATATAAGAAAAGCATCATTTGAAAGTGCCTTATGAGGTCTTTTTACTTGTTATTAGTTGTTAGGATTATCTTAATCATCTACTATTGACCGAAATAAAGGTCTTAACCTTGGTTTCCAAATAGCAGAATCAATCTGTCTCTTTTGCTTGTTACGAGTTTTACAAAATCAGTTTACCAGAAGCATTTGTGCCAATTATGATAGCAGAATCATTGGAAATTAATCTTTGGCATATAATTCTCCTATCTTGGAAAAGCAAATGAAACATTCTTAGGCTGGTATCTGTTTAGCTTCCTACATAATGATTTTTTGATGTTCCATATCTGTTTTGTATGCGAGTGTAATGCTCTCCTTATTTCCCTATGTATAAGATGGCACATGAAGTCTATGGAATATTGTTTAGCAACGTGCATCCTGTTAGTGGGGAGACATATGAGACAGCAGCACCTGATGATGAAGCTTTTCTGAGGACTGTTATAACCCCAATCTATCAGGTTTTGCGCAAGGTATTTTTTAACTCAATTTTTTGCTTTTTTTTTAACCTTCAATTACATGTTACATCTGGAAAATAATTTCATTTCCTTAAAAAGGAAGCAAGGAGAAACAAAGGAGGCAAGGCTAGCCATTCAAAATGGAGAAATTATGATGATTTGAATGAGTACTTCTGGTGAGATCCTTTGAAGAGTAAGTTTTGTTCCCACATTTAGTCAAGATTACTGACAGTCAACTTTTTTCATCTTTTAGGTCTGATAGGTGTCTTAAATTAAATTGGCCAATGGACCTTAAAGCAGATTTTTTTGTTCATTCTGACGAGATTCAACGTGCAAATGAGGTATCTCTCTCTTCTATTCCCCTCCCCACAAAACCAAAAGAAGAGGTTAAGGCATCAGAAAATATTCCGGACTCCAGTGTGTTGTAGCCTTTTACTTAAGCATGTGAACAACTGTGCTTCACAAAAATGAGAAATTACGGAGCACAGTGTTTGTCATCAACTTTTTCTCGCGGATCTTTAAATTCATCACCATTTTTGAAACATCTTTCAACTGGTTGGTTTTTTATTCCTCTAAAACGTGATGTAATGATGTTTTTTAAGCCATCGATAATTATGTTAGTCTCTAATGTTGAACTCTTGAACTTCTTCCGTGTTCCTGAATTTTTATATTTTATGTGTTCCCTTGGGGAGTGGTTTATCATGCATTTCTTCCAAGTATTTTTTGTTGAAGTTTTTGTGCTTCTTGCAGAGACCTAACCAAAGCACTGGAAAGAGGAAGCCTAAAACTAATTTTGTTGAAGTCCGCACGTTTTGGCACCTCTTTAGAAGTTTTGATCGAATGTGGATATTTCTTATATTGGCTTTGCAGGTGGCCTAAAATGTTTTGAGTTAATGCGTTCAATCAATTTTTCTGCTAGGAATCAACTGAATATGAACTTGTTTTCCAGGCTATGATAATTGTTGCTTGGAGTCCTTCTGGATCTATTATAGCCTTTTTCGATGAGGATGTCTTCAAAAGTGTTTTGAGCATCTTTATTACTTCTGCATTCCTTAATCTTCTGCAAGGTATTGGTGAAATTCTCAAAAAAAAAAATTTCCTTTCCAGAAAAGATTGTTTTTTGTTATTTTAATTTTTATTGCTTTTATTCCATTGGAAAGGAAAAACTTTGCTTGCCTTATTTTCAAGCGAATTAGCAGTTCTTGTGGAATGTGGACATCAACCAAATCAAAGAAATCCTTAAGGCAATTTCTAAAGTTATATGAAACCTTAACATGGATTTTAAAATTTTTCCAGATGTCTATATCCTGCAATGGTTGTGTGTTGTAGATTGAGCAACATTTCTGGTTTTCCCTTGACATTTTCACCTTTTCTTTTGCAGCTTTTCTGGATATAATTCTGAGTCTTAATGCATGGAGGAGCTTAAAAGCCACACAAATACTGCGGTATCTTCTGAAGTTTGTTGTGGCTGCTGCATGGGCTGTGGTTCTGCCAATTGGTTATTCAAGCTCTGTGTTGAATCCAACAGGACTTGTAAAGCTCTTTAGCACCTGGTCTATGGATTGGCAGAACCAGTCATTTTATACCTATGCCATTGCAATTTATTTGATACCCAATATACTGGCTGCCATATTTTTTCTTCTTCCGCCTTTACGGAGAACCATGGAACGTTCAAACTGGCGGATTGTCACTCTTATTATGTGGTGGGCTCAGGCAAGCATGTTTAGCACTGTTACTTCTGACTCAAGTGTTTGTGTGCATATGTGTGTGTGTGTGTTTCTGGTTTGGTTGATATTCTAGATTTTGTTTTTTTCCCTCTTCAACCTAGGGGCTGCTTTAAATTTTTTTTTGCCTACCTGCAGCCAAAACTATTTGTAGGAAGAGGCATGCATGAGGATATGTTCTCACTTCTGAAGTAAGAAAACAAACGTTATTGATTGTTATTTTATTTTCATTTTTATTTTTTAGGAGGGGATTAGTGAGGTTACTAGAAAGTTGCATTATTTGGTGCAAATATTTAATATATGTTAGAATTCTTGTTGGGACATTCAACATGAATCTGATTCTGCTATAAATTAGAGATTCTTTCTCCTAAAATCTTGATTTTCTCCTATGCACAGGTATACACTGTTTTGGATCCTGCTGATAATCTGCAAGCTAGCATTTAGCTACTACGTGGAGGTTTTCTCTCCTTAAACACCTTAGTTGTTGAATTTCAGTACTCCTTTGGATAAGATTTTGTTAATAGTATTCTGAGTTTAAATGCATTAAGTACTCACAAAACACACATCCATGTGCATACATAGAGATGTTATAAGTTTGCTTATATGCATGTTTTTAAAATTTGGATATATACACATGAAACGAAGATATTCAGATAAAGAGCATGGAATTGTCATGATTAAGTTTAGGAGGAACTCTGAAGTCTTTCCGCCACCACCTAAAAGGGTGTTCCTCTTGTTGCATAGCATGCCACATATATTTGTACTTCTCAAATTAAAGAACAGTTGCATGCAGTGCAGGGTTGGGAGTTGAGGGATAAAAACTTGACTTCCTGAAATTTACATTATTTGGAACACCCTTTGGATGCAGTTGCCATGTGAGATATTTTAAATTGCTCCAAGGATCAAACTCTTAGTTACATGGCCAATACGAGAGAAAGAAATACAATTCCTGAGAGAGAGGGTATTGAAGCCTGTGTATAATACTAGGAGAGACACAGTTTCCTGAATTTTCTTCATTTGTTCCAGAAACAGATAACCCTACTATGGGAAAGTAGGGTGAAAGTGCTAAACTTTTCTGGCCTTATCTCGTATGATTGAAATCTTTTGCCACTAGCAGATAAGGAATTCTTAGATGCTGACTACCATTCTAATAGTAAGAAGGAATACAACTTCTTTTTACATTTCTCAGGAACCTTTACCTTAATAATAAAAACTACGATATTTTTTAACAAAAAAAGTGCCAAAAACAAGCTGGTAAACTCCTATACTTATCAATGATTGCACTTCTCGTGAATTTTCGCAGCAACTATACTATGGATGTGGCAAAATAGAAAAAGAGATTCTATATTTGTCCATTCTATAGGTTCTTTACTTTTTATGTGGACGTGTTTTCTTTGTTGATCTGTCAAATTCATTCTGCTTATAACCTGTATCCTGCATATTTGTGAATAGATACTGCCTCTAGTTGAACCAACAAAGTTGATTATGGAGATTACCGTTGATAACTATCAATGGCATGAATTCTTTCCTCGACGTAATACTTCACCCTTTTCAATGACTATTTGTACTTTTTTCATCATGAAACTGTAACTAAGTCATATTTTGAAATTGTTGTAGTTACGCATAACATCGGTGTTGTTATCTCAATATGGGCCCCTGTTCTTCTGGTAAGCGGACTGAATAAGAGGTTTAATTAGGAAAGAGAAACTTCATAGCATTATGTTACATTACAAACTTTTTCAATAAGGTAAATTCCGTTATTGTGTTAGGTTTATTTTTTGGATGCACAAATATGGTATGCCATATTTTCTACACTTGTTGGTGGGATTCAAGGAGCATTCAACCATTTGGGTGAGGTTGGTGGTCATTTTTTTCTCCTATAATGATATATTCGCAATCATATGATGTGCAATGATCCTATTAACCCAACATTGTTTTGATTGTTATAAGAGATCTGAAATCCTAGTTCATGTTTGATTGTATGGAAATTATCACTTTACAAATGGCGGTTTTGATCGTGCATTACACTTGTAACTTTTGATTTTCCAGATAAGGACACTAGGGATGTTAAGGTCCAGATTTGAATCAGTGCCTTCAGCTTTCAGTCGCCATCTTGTGCCATCGTCAGATGAGGATGTTTCAGGGGACCATGTGATGGTAGCAATTCTAACAAATCTATGTAGTAGTTTGCTTATCTGCGCTGGCTGTCTGATATATATATCTTCTTCTTTTTCATGATGTTCCTTTTGGATGCATTTTGTTCCAAATACAAAAGCAGCAATATTATTTGGTCTTCCAACTTATTTTGTACAGCAATCAATTGGAACTTTCTCCTTTGTCTTTGGCTAAATTGACAGTTCTCTTCATGTCAGGAAGAGCAACACGAAAGAAAAAATATTGCAAATTTTTCACATGTGTGGAATGAGTTCATATATTCCTTGAGAGCAGAAGATCTGATCAGCAATCAGTTGAGACTCTTCTTGCTAAATAATTATTCAATATGTCAAGTGCATCATATTCTATAGTTGTAAGATTTTAATTTACTTCACTGTTCAGTGAAAGAGACTTGCTGCTTGTGCCGTATTCTTCAAGTGATGTCTCTGTCGTGCAGTGGCCTCCTTTTTTGCTTGCTAGCAAGGTAATACCTTCTGTCATTGTTATTCTTAATGTTTGTACTCAATGCAAATCCAATTCCAATTTATTTCAATGTGTTGATTGACACACGACAGATTCCTATAGCATTGGATATGGCAAAAGATTTCAAGGGGAAGGAGGACGCTGAGTTGTATAAGAAGATGGATGATTATATGCAATCAGCAGTAACTGAGTGTTATGAGACATTGAGGGACATAATATATGGCCTTCTGGAAGATAGTGCAGATAAGACGTAAGAAGCATCTGTCTTGTGAGCTTGAGTCTCGCGAGTAATATTAGATGAATATGGCCATATATGATTGATTATTTATCCCTTTTTTTTATTTTCTAAATAGGATTGTAAGGCAGATATGTTATGAAGTAGACATGAGCATACAACAACGTCAGTTTTTGAATGAATTCCGGATGAGTGGATTGCCTATGCTTAGTGAATATCTGGAGAGATTTCTAAAATTCTTGGTAATGTGCTTTCTTTATGCTTTCATTTTTTTTCCTTTTTCTTTAATTTCTGAGCATTTAAGCTTGTAACTTGTCATTGTGGTCTGCACTTGCTCATTTTTGAGTGCTCACACTAGAATCTTTTTGACAGCTAAGTGATCATGAAGAAGCTGATGACATGTACAAATCTCAGATAATTAATGCTCTCCAGTCTATTATAGAAGTTATCACTCAAGATATCATGACGCATGGCCATGAGTAAGCTCTGAATGATAACTAATTTACTGGGGATGTCAAAATGGTTGTGACAGACTGAACTGTGATTACTAAACGTTTAGATACATATCCCTGCAGAATCCTGGAAAAAGCTCACACTGCTACCACAGGGGATGCAAGTAGTGTAAGAGAACAGAGGTTTGGAAAGATAAATATAGGCCCTACATATAAAAAGTACTGGGCGGATAAGGTTTTCCTCATACTTGCGTATTTTTTTTACAAATGTCATGTTATGATTTCACATATACATCTTTAATTTCTTACTGTTTTATATTTCTCCCGTAGGTCATTAGGCTCCATTTACTTTTGACCACCAAGGAATCTGCCATAAATGTGCCCTCGAACTTGGATGCTCGTCGCCGAATAACTTTCTTTGCAAATTCCTTATTCATGAACATGCCGAAGGCTCCAAAAGTCCGAGACATGTTCTCTTTTAGGTGAGTGATTGAACAATGTGAAACTTGTTAGCAAAAATGTTATAGATGGGATTAGCTTTTGTCTATACTTTCATCATGGCAACAACAAGTTCTAAAATAAATCATTTTCAACAATGTTCATGGCTTTTTGCCACAATCGGGTCAGAAATGAAGAAATGGTACCATTCTCATGCAAACATGATAATGATTGTGTTAATAAGGATTACACAGTTCCTTCTCTCATTCACTATCTTTATAAATGGTCACATGCTTCTATACTTCTCATTTTCTTCCGTATAGATGATCATTCATTGGTCATAAATAGAAGGTTACTTGTTTTCATTTTTTTCTGCTCTGACTTTTGATGTATTTTTTGATATTATTAGTGTTTTGACTCCATATTACAAAGAAGATGTTCTTTATTCTGATGACGAACTTCACAAGGAAAATGAAGATGGGATAACAATTTTGTTCTACCTAAAGACCATATATCGTGGTGAGTGAGTTTTGCACCAGTTCCTGCATCACACTTTTGGTCTTTTATAATGGGGTTAACTTATCAAGCACAAATGACTACAAAACAGATGAATGGAAAAATTTTGAGGAACGCACAAATACAAGTTCTTCCAAAGAGAAGATGGAGCTTACTCGTCAGTGGGTATCCTACAGGGGGCAGACCCTTGCTAGAACAGGTTTGAATAGTGAAGATTTTTGCAGCTGTACTTACCATCTTCATTTCTGGATGTTGACTAGGCTATCATGTAACCACTCATATATATTTCTCAAATTGTTTTCCAGTGAGAGGGATGATGTACTATAGACAAGCCCTAGAACTTCAGTGCTTATTGGAATTTGCAGGAGACCATGGTTTGTGATTTCTTAACATATATACACATTATGATTTCTGAAATTTAGCATTTGATTCCATTGCCTCTAATGATTCATTCTCTTTTTGATAAACTAATCACCGTTTTTCTTTGCAGCTGTTTTGGGTGCCTTCCGTACCTTGGAATATGAGCAGGATCAGAAAGCTTACTTTGATCATGCACAAGCACTGGCTGATTTGAAGTTCACCTATGTTGTTTCCTGTCAGGTGTATGGAGCTCAGAAAAAATCCACTGAAGCCCGGGACCGAAGTTGTTACAGTAATATTCTAAATCTAATGCTAACGTAAGTTAAAATTATGTCTCTATGCGTTACATGAAGTTCTCCATTTAAATGCAAAAGGTTGATGGAATCCTTAATTTAATAACATATTGCAGGAATCCTTCGCTGCGTATTGCTTACATCGACGAGAGAGAGGTGACAGTGAATGGAAAATCTCAAAAATTGTATTACTCTGTTCTCGTCAAAGGAGGTGATAAGTTTGATGAGGTATGGGACTGATTCCTTGTTTGGTGCAGAATTTAAGTGTTGCTGGATTTCTATGATAAAATTTAGAAGATTTATTGGTCACTTCCAGTTAAATTTATCACATTTCAAATTGCAATTAAGGTTTGGAAATTGCAGAGTTGTGTTCTGGAAAAAATCTAGTTAGTGTCTGCAAGATAATCCTATGGAGTACTTTGTTATCTGCAGATGTAAATAAATTGTGCTGTAAAGGACTATTTTTAAGGAACAATTACATTTATGCGATGTTCCCCAACTGCTTAGTTTAGCACCTTCATTCATTTACTGAGAATGAGGAACATGTCCTGCCTTTGCGTTCTCAAGAAAGTTTTTGAGAGTAGTTGATTGTTAATGCTGCTCCAGTATTACAAGCTTATTTTGCCATTTTTGTTCAATCTGAAACATGTTCTCTTATATGTCGTTCTTGCCACATTGCTAGGAAATCTACCGAATCAAGCTTCCAGGTCCTCCAACAGATATCGGTGAAGGAAAACCTGAGAATCAAAATCATGCCATTATCTTTACTCGTGGAGAAGCCTTACAGACTATAGACATGAATCAGGTGGTTAACTTTTTCTTTATCCTTTCATTTGTAAATTACATCACATAGTAATTCACTAAACTTTCCCTTTGTTTTCAGGACAATTACTTCGAAGAAGCTTTTAAAATGAGGAATGTGTTGGAGGAGCTTAAAAAATCTCATCGTAGGAAACAAAACCCTACGATTTTGGGTGTCAGGGAGCATATATTTACTGGAAGGTCAGCCTTACCAATTAATGGTTGTGCTAACTCATGTTAGCATGCAAGAGAATTATGTTGTAGAACAATGCTGATTTTGAAAGTATAAACCCTTATATTTCTTCCCTTTCATTTGACAGTGTTTCATCACTTGCTTGGTTCATGTCCAATCAGGAGACCAGCTTTGTGACTATTGGCCAACGTGTTTTAGCTAGTCCTCTAAGGTAAGCCTAATTTTAGCCAGCAATCAATGTATAGTATTATATACAATTTACAATTTGAATGCTCTTTCCATCTGTTAAAATTTGTATCTGCGTACCTTTCTATTTTTTCCTTTTAATTCTCAAACATGGGATGAAAAAATTTCAAACCTCAGACAGATGATATTTCACTGCTTGAGGAAAATAAAATTCAAAATCACAAATCGCTCCTGGGAATCTCCCAAAAAACGGCCATCTTATGTGTAAATCACCACTTGACAGGTTCTCCCCTTTTCCTCAAAACAGACTTGTTTTGCTCATTGATCAGTACAAGTTATCTGAATCAACTTAACAATGAGCCTTGATCCAGGTTGAAAGTATTAAGAGACCACATGATTTTAAAAATTACTTACATAAAAGAGGACTCTAAAACTCCTTCAACTTTCAAATATAGGAAAAATTGCAAGCTTCAAATTATTTAGACACCCTGTGATGATTATTTGCTTGTCTTTAATGTCTTGAAATCAAAATGTCAAATAATTCGTCTGTCTTGAATTCTTCAATTTGCCTAGACATGAATTCAATTAGTCCAACAGTTCTTTAATGAAGAGAGGTTCGATCCTTTTAGAGCAGAACAACTCAAATTTTACAGGAGCATGTTATTTTTTGTACTTTTGGATGAAAATGGTGTCTTCTCTCTTGCTCGTGTCATAACAAACTATTTGGAGTGCCTCGTTTCCATTAACATGCAACGTTGTATTTTGCAGTTCTATAGCATTTTTGTTGTTTTTGACGTACAATGTTGTATGTTGCTCTAATTAAAATATTCTGTCTCATGCTCAAAAATCTAATTTAATTTTGTTCTATTACCACCAATTTAAGATTCTAACAAATGTTGTCTAACTTCATAGGGTACGATTCCATTACGGCCATCCTGATATATTTGACAGAATATTCCACATAACAAGGGGTGGCATAAGCAAAGCTTCAAAAATAATAAACTTAAGCGAGGATATATTTGCAGGTAATTTTATATGGGTTTGAACACTATTGCCATTAGATATAATTATCGTGTGATGGTTAAGCATTCGGATGTCTTCAGGATACAACACAACCCTACGTGGGGGATATGTAACGCATCATGAATATATCCAAGTAGGGAAAGGGCGTGATGTGGGGATGAATCAGATATCATCTTTTGAGGCAAAGGTTGCAAATGGAAATGGAGAGCAGACACTTAGCCGTGATGTTTATCGACTGGGGCGCCGTTTTGACTTCTATAGGATGCTCTCATTCTACTATACAACAGTTGGTTTCTATTTCAGTAGCATGGTATGTTGATCTTTATTTCACTGTCTTTGTGCCGAACAAAAGTCTAAGTTTCTTGCTTCCTTTTATAGTCTTTCTTGACTACTACTGGTGGCATCTCTTTTTCTTTAAGTTTTCTGAGTTATGGTGGTTTGTTGGTCTCCTTGAGGAGTTCCACATCTGGAGCTTCAAGGTGATTTCATTCCCTTCATTACTTCTGTTTTAGGAAATGCCCTTATCTTCCTCCCTGTTTATGTTTTTTTTTTCAATTTAAAAAAAAATGGATAACATAACTCTAACTAGGCTCCCCAGTAAATGTAGCTCAGATTATTCTTATCTACATATTCCAAGCTGCTTATTGAGGACGGAGCGTCATTTATGCTGGTATCAAAATATAAGCAATTAAACATTAAGAATAAGATCAGATTGTTTCAGATGGGGCCCTATGCTTCAGTCCTCTGTGGTGACCAATATTACGTAGTGATGGTTTCACAATTATTTCCTGCATTAATGAGGTACTAAAAAAAAGGAGACCCCAGTTTTATGGAATTCAAAAGCGCTAGATACCATTAGGTGATTCAGGTCACTTGGCCAGCTTGTTACTTGTGAAGCCATTTTAATATTCCTACCAAGATTTACTTCAAGTTTTATTATAACTACATGGAATGGAAAGTGTGTGTTATAGTTTGATTTGGTATGTTTTTGTCGTTTCAGGTAACTGTGATTACTGTATATGTGTTCTTATATGGACGCATATACATGGTACTGAGTGGATTAGATAGGGAGATTCTTATGGACCCGAGCATAAGTGAGAGCAAGGTCCTTGAACAGGCTATGGCTCCTCAATCCATTTTTCAGCTGGGCTTTTTTCTAGTGCTGCCCATGGTTATGGAAATTGGCTTGGAGAAAGGGTTCCGCACTGCTCTAGGTGATTTTGTCATTATGCAGCTACAGCTTGCATCTGTGTTCTTTACATTCCAGCTTGGAACCAAATCACATTATTTCGGAAGAACAATTCTTCATGGTGGTTCCAAATATCGAGCCACTGGGCGTGGCTTTGTTGTTTTCCATGCGAAGTTTGCAGAAAACTACAGGCTATACTCACGAAGTCACTTTGTTAAGGGATTGGAATTATTTATACTGCTGATCGTGTATGAAGTTTACGGGGCATCATATCGCAGTTCAAGTCTTTTTATGTTCATCACATTATCCATGTGGTTCATGGTTGGATCCTGGTTGTTTGCTCCATTTGTGTTCAATCCATCTGGATTTGACTGGCAAAAAACAGTGGATGATTGGACAGATTGGAAACGGTGGATGGGCAATCGTGGTGGTATAGGAATTTCTCCTGATAAAAGCTGGGAATCATGGTGGGCTGGAGAACATGAACATCTCAGACACACAAATTTCAGGGGATGGTTGCTTGAAATAATCCTTGCATTTCGCTTCTTTATCTACCAATATGGCATTGTCTACCACCTTGATATATCCCATCACAGTAAAAGTTTGCTGGTACAATCCATATTTGAGTGGTTTTGTTATTTGTTGGCCTATTACTTTTTGGTTGATTTCTGCTACCATAAGCTAACTTCTCTACTATAAACTTAAAATCTTTATTGCAGGTTTACGGACTTTCGTGGATAGTTATGATTACTGCTCTTTTAGTCCTCAAGGTATGTGGCATGCCAATGGAACTCATGTAGAAAGTAAATGTGATTAGGAGGAGCTTGAATAAAAAAATCTAGCATTGTATTTGAAAACTAGCAAATCAGCATTTTAAGCTTATATCTTGACCATTTGAATGAAGAATGTAGCGGTGTTCTCTAGTAAATTAATCTCAAGTAAGTTTGTGTCTATGCTTTATTTCTGAACTTAGTCTGCTGCTGTTTGTGTTTCAAACGTTGCTCTCAGATGGTATCAATGGGGAGAAGAAAATTCCGTACAGACTTTCAGCTCATGTTCAGGATTCTCAAGGCACTCCTATTTCTCGGCTTCATGTCAGTCATGACTGTTCTCTTCGTAGTTTGTGGTCTCACAATACAAGATTTATTTGCTGCCATCCTCGCGTTCATGCCCACAGGGTGGGCCCTTCTTCTTGTAAGTATACAAATTTTGTTCAAAATGTGTGATATATACTTCAAGGGTTGTCCTTCAGTTGGTCACTGCATGATTAAATCCTCTTTATATAGATTGGACAGGCATGCATGAGTTTGTTTAAGTGGATAGGATTCTGGGATTCGTTGAAGGAGCTAGCAAGGGCATACGAGTACATCATGGGCTTATTGCTTTTCATGCCAATAGCCATCTTGTCATGGTTCTCATTTGTTTCAGAGTTCCAAACTCGCCTGCTCTTCAATCAAGCATTTAGCAGAGGCCTCCAGATTTCTATGATTCTTGCAGGAAAGAAAGATGGAAGCGATACTGTAAAGAAAGATGTACCTGAAACAGTAAAGAAAGACGGCGCTGATGCAGGAAGGAAAGCACCATCTAACTAGATCTTCTACATTTCACTTTCATTTTGTTTATTCTGTCCTGTATCTAAAATTAGTTGGAAGTCCAAGAAAGATGGTAATTATTTTTACAAGATCGATTGATATGATCATTTTTTTTCTTTACGATGTAGGAGCTTTTAAGGAAATTAAATCTTCCTTAGTTAATTTTATTTCTTCTCTTTTTGTGTTTTATTATGATCTGTGAAGCTATTTATAAGGTGCCAATGTTATATGGAATCTTGATAGAGAGATGAATTTCTCTAATCTTATAGCTTTAAACACAATCTAATTAATCCTATGCTGTTCACTTCTCCAAATGCAAGAAGTGAGTTCTGATTTTCAATCTTTATCGGTGGTAGCTATAATTGCTCTGGTCAATCTTCGACATGAACAGGGGATATAAGCAAAATCTCCCATCCTGTGATATATGATCATAAGAAATCATGCCCCACCACAGCATGACTTTTTCGGCTATGTAAATTGGGAATTTAGGACCCACTTTATTGTTTTTCTAATTGACAACAACACGTGTGAGTTGGGTTCTTGGGTTCTCATCTTTCAGCGTTGCCCCCTCAGCAGAAAGGTGCCGAAACTCGGCAAGGGTTATACGAATTGATGATTATATCATTCGGGATGTACAATGCGTTCAGTATTTGCATGAGGTTCATGCATCATGTATTGAGTTCACGAGGAAATGGTTTTTATAATATTTTGATTTACAACCCCATTTTGGAATCTCACCTAGTCAAATTAATAGAATATGAAACCTTTTGATAAGAAACTAAAATCTCAAATCTTGATTTGTGTAAAATTCTTACTATTTTTTATGCAATTGCTACAAGATCAATAATTCCATGAACTTGGACTTCTATTGACATAAAAACATCACTTTCCATGTCTTCAGATCCAACCCATAAGAATTTGTTTGTTCTTTGTGCATAAACCCTTGTGAGGATTTTGCACAGTTTCAGTAGTTTTTCTGTTTTGAGGATAAGTTCTTCTGTTTGTGCTTCATAAAAAGCAGCAATCCTTCAAATTAAATATGATTAAATCCAGGTATTGTAGACATTCTCCCATTTCCATCCCCGAGCATTTTAAATTTCTCATTATTGAAAACACTCGGATAGAGTATTAGAACGGAAAAATCCATTAGATAATGAACTCTTGGCTATAAGCCATCTTTGGCGATGAATCAACAATTCAAAGTCCTTTTCTTACATATTCTTGATAAACCAGTTTTTATATATAAATATAGGAGGATCTGTTTGGGAAGTAAGAAGCCCATTTGACATCTCTTCATCTGCAAAGAATTCTCAATGTGAAAACATAGAGACAAGGGGCTACTCTTTGAATAGAAAATAGAGTGGATCTGTAGGGTCCTAAATGAATTGGCGTGTTATTTTTACAATCTTAAAAAATAAGCATTTGTATGTGAATTGCAAAAGGTGCAAGTTTTTCAAAGTGTTCATGATATCAGGTGCTTTTCACGGA
>Ga0307511_10003358_pt1 | contig 16477 bp, 8 predicted proteins | sample 13_EM_MG_FD_200266 | JGI IMG/M metagenome (GOLD analysis project Ga0307511, IMG submission 200266) | Populus trichocarpa ectomycorrhiza microbial communities from riparian zone in the Pacific Northwest, United States - 13_EM | ecosystem: Host-associated > Plants > Roots > Unclassified | place... | reverse complement strand
TGGGTCTGGATCAAGGTCTTATCTACGTGCTGTCCACAGCTTCTGGTTCTACCTCGGGTTCGCCGGTAGCCCTCCTGGGCTCTCCGTACCCATCACAATCACGGGTTACGGGCCTGCATCTCCATATACGACTACGGTTTTTACGGACCCATATGATGATGGTCAGTGGGAACACGTCTGCCTCAACTGGCCGGGTGTGTCTCAGATAGTTATTGAACTACCAAATTGTTGGGATCGTGCTAAGGGCTGCAAGTCTGCTGTTTTTGAAGTAAGTCAAATCTTGCACAATTGGATGTAGTAGAATGCGCAAATGGGACTAATAGAATATAGTTGGATGATATCTGGGTAGATGCAGGCTCTGAAAGACCGGTGAAAGTGAAAGAACCTGTCCTTGAATATGATAAGGTCTAGAGCTTTCACAAACAATGTAAGTAATGTCGAGAAGTATTCATCTCTAGATCGAATGATCTCCCTTACTCATGCATAGCAGCTGATTCAATGTCTCGAACAGATCACCGAGGAAGATAGGTATATTATCATTGTCATTTGAGGCAGGGCCTAGGGATATGAATGACCATATCAGGTTTTGGCTACGTAAGGTTAAAATAGCAATAAACTCATGATATTCGATTTTAAGGGATGAGTTTCAGGGGACAAAAAGCATGCGGCGCTCCGCGGGTCTTTTGAGACTTGTATCTTTATATCAATGTGGCATTGCCTAATAGGTCTACATTGCAAGAAACCACCGACCGCTGTCTTCTGTAGCTCCCCTGGCCGATATCGATCTCAATTCCGATGCATTTACAAATTCATCCAAGCGTTGTGCATCCAAAGGTAGGTAGCACTATGATAACCAACTTTTCTTGAAGGTCAGGGTCCGAAAGCCTGAGGCCTGTACTAGTGCCGTACCTCCATGATTACGGCTCTAACGAACTTAGGGGGTTGCACTACATATATATTTCTGCAACTGGGGTAGATAAGGTTGGCACATGAATGATGTTCTCTTAATTGATATATATAATTTAGCGACCTAGGATGTCGCCCCGGTCTCCCGGAATGCCCAGAGCAAGAATAATTTATCATGATATTCGTCCTGTATACCGTTGATCATGAAACACCTGCGCGCATAACCAATAAATGGTAATACAGTTTGCATGCAGACAGGAGGTGGCTGATTTATGTAAGGGAAAAAGGACATCGGGCCGACAACCGATTGTGAGGCGGGCGTCGATCTGCTAACCGTGTGCGACGATGCAAACATATACCCAAGGCGGACGGACACCTGAACTCTTCTAAGCTTTTCCTGACTCATCACATCACGTGCAAACATCAACGATACTTATAGTTATGGGACAAAATGCCATAGAGCATCTGGTTTAAATATCCCTCTAATGATAGGATTGGAAAACGTGAGGGGTAACTGTTTGCTTCTAGGGTGATTTCAACCGGACGCTATAAAATTCGGTTTCATGGCTTTTAGCAACGAGAGTGGTGGTGTTGCCAAGGCACTACCTGTACATATTGACCGACTATTTTGTTGGTTTGAGTTTTTAACAGGCAGCCCTAAAATATAGTTTCCTTTGCACACTATTTCATATGTTAGTCCAGTTGGAATCAAGTGTCTTCTGCTTCTGGCGGCTACCGGTACATAGGGATCAATTGAGGCCGGTGGGGATTCATGTCGATGTGTCGCTGCCAAGATTTTGCTAAGAGCCCTCGATGAGTACCAAGTAGGATCTTGTATGAGACCAGTCCAAAAAAGGGCCCCGCTTCCTCTTCTGTCAACCAGACTATGCTCAGTGCGGAAGAACTCTTGGAACCACGTTTGGCAACTTGCTTTTTTTCCGTTAACGCTATTTTGGTTTGCAATCAATTTGAAGTAATTCCTCGTAGAAAAAAGCGACTAGTTGCACAGAGCCGCCATGGAGCCTTCCATTCTAGCACATATACTGGTATCCCTGATTGTAGTCTGTTTGGCACCCCTGATCGATCGGGTATGGGACCGCACATTTTACTCTAGATTCGTTCGCACTTGAGCTTAGTCCTTCCACTTCAGAAATTGAGCGTGTATATTCGCTCAAGTTTGTATGTGCAGCTGAATAACGCACTCTACTAATACTCGTATCAAGCGGATACCGTGGAACCACTGACTTAATTTTGGTGCTGCCAAAGGGTGTACTTTATATAATATTGCAAGCTGTATTCTATGTATTTCATGACCATTTCCTTATGATTTCTATCCATTGGGCCGCCTGAGACATCAATAGCTCGTGCATAATGCTATTGTTCAATTGTTCCTTGTTCAACCCCTGCCACTAGTTCTCAGACCCTCCGTGTCGTCAGCGGTCTAAGAAATGACTAGTATGGATAGGAATAGCTTAATAATCACGTGCAATCATCTCGCGAACGTCTCCCGCGGATGTCGTACATGGTATATGGTATGGGGGCAAGGAGTACCTACCGTAAGTGACGAATCGTTTACCATACTATTCATACCTTTTTATGAGGAATTTTCAATTATCTTCCACAAGCGACTAGGTCTTATGTTCCCCGTCTCTAGTACTGTGTACTGGAAATATGTACAGTTGGAAGTAGTTTAGTCCACGGTGATGGTAGCCGGTTTGCAATGTCAACATCGCCATTGGAGTGACAATCTATATGTATTGCGATAGGTCAATAGTGTCATGCACAGGCATGTACAATTGCGCCACAGCCATTGTACAGGGGCCAAATTCGGCATAAGTGCCCTTCTCCAAACCATTGGTCGCTTTGCAAGAATCACCTGGAGCCCTCCGGCCTTAGAAGCTATCAAAAACCATCACCTTCTGAATTATGACTCAGCATAGGTACACCACGTTGCCATACAATTTTGTATGGGAGGGTACCTACATGGCAACCGCTTCACTCATCAGTGGTATAGCTTTGTTTTCATCTTGAGGAGGGTCGCGCGACCCCTGTACCAAGTACGTCCATACATCAGCAGCTATGTTGGATCTCCAGTCCGCTTCTGTAAGAACCTTTCTCCCGGTTTGGATGAGTGCGAGAATTTTCCACAGTAGTACCAGTAATGTGGATAGCGATAGAAGGTAGTAACCTAGGCTAGCACACCCGAGCTGTAACGTGAAATACAAACTATTCTAAGCTGTTAGCCTTCAGGCATGCCACAAGCAATTGTTCACCGGAGGTTAGTTTAGTTCTTTGTGGAACGTACCACATGTAAGGAAGATAATGTATGTACCTACCCATTAGGACAATACATGGGACAAAGTCTGGTTAGCACAAACTTCCCCAAGACATGCATGCATCGGAGTTCGCCTATAAGGACGGTTAACAATCCTGGTCCAAACTCCCAGAGTAATCTGCAGTGATTATCAGAGCTTATAACTATATCAAACGTCGGAGATATTTTTCTAGAAGGTGCAGCTCTGCAGCAGAAAGGAAAGGAATGAACGGAATGGGGAAATCAGGTCATCTCCTTCATACCAAGTCCGTCAGGAGGACCTTCTGGTCGGACAACCTTTGATTCTGGACATGCGGGGTTCGTGGTGAGGTGTAGGAGGCATGGGTACCGGTGATGGAATATGTACATGGCCCAAAAAACACAACACTAATAGGTTCTGTGCGACTCTAAGGATCGGTGGGGAGTTCCTAGAATTTATGACTGCTCGTGTGGTGCAGGAAGAACTATTGCGCATTGCCCAATTGGGATCCTTCTTTGCCACGTTGTATATATTTTAATATAAGTAACTGCATGTTCTAGAGTACGCGCATGATAAGTTGCCAGAAGTAGGATCGATAGCTATAGAGGGCATCTATAGGGAGTATTACCCCAGGCTTAAATTGCGAAGCAGAAGTATCTAGGTATTTTGGAACCCAAAACAGCAATGATTGAAATTCCCAGCACTTTGCTTCTAATAGTTTTAATCGGCTTCGTCTCGGCAACGGCAGTAGCCACCTCTCCCAGCAGTGCCCATATCTTCCATCAATCGCCACCAAGGTCTCCAGCACCTGCAATTCCTGCTTATCACCTTACCAGCAGCTCCTTAGCAGATTCCACCTTACTTTCAGATCTAGAGACTTCCTTCCTTGGCAAGTCTCTCTCCCTATCCAAACGCCAGGGTAATCCCACTCGTGAAGACCTCATCAACGGAAAATGCAATGACGTTATTATAATCTTCGCGCGAGGGACAGGTGGGGCTGGGAATATTGGCCTTGGATTGGGACCTTCGTTTGTCGCCAAAGTGGAAGCAGCATTGCCGGGGAGGGTCATTGTTCAGGGTGTACTGCCTTATGCTGCGGATATTCTTGGATACCTGCAGGGGGGCTCGGCTGAGGGGGGGAGGTCGATGAAGGCGTTCACGGAGCGAGCGGCAACGCAGTGTCCGGATGCACAGATCGTGCTTAGTGGGTATAGGTTGGTGCTCATATCATATGGACATATTTCCGATGTATTAAATATGCATTGCATCCAGCCCATGGGTTTGTTACAGAGCCAGTTAACATGCTAATTCCAGTCTTAATTCACATATAGTCAAGGCGCACAAGTAATGCACCTCGCCGCGGGTCTTTTACCGCCAGCTCTGTTCCCCCGTATCGCCGCCATCGTCACATTCGGCGACCCAAAACGAGATGAAGTCTTCCCGGGTACACTGAATTCCAGATCCTTGGTCATTTGCAACCCTGGAGACCTGATCTGTGACGGACAGCCTATTGTGAAGGAGGAGCATAGTTCACAGGCATATGAGCCAAGGATGCCAGAGGCGGTTGCTTGGATTAAGGCTAGGATTTCTCGTAGAGTTGATAACTCGAATTCATCCCCGAGCTCGAATATAACCACAACCACCACTACTACAATGGATGCTATCTCTACTAGTGATATAACCGAGCTAGTTCCAAATCCGACGATAGTGGGACCAACGACGCTGGTGTCTGCTGTGGTGAACGTTACGAGTCCGGCTACAACAAATACGTCGGCAGCTTCCAGCATAATAATCCCAAGGTAATTCAATCTCTTCATTCCTTGACCAGGGGGGTGTACCACACACTACCATTCCGTATCCCACTGGATTTTTATTATCCCAATCCTCATTGTTCGTACAATTGCTAACGTGACCCTTAGGACATTATTTCTAGCCGCTGCCAGTGCTCTTATTGCCTTTGAGTTCCTGTGAAACTCGACATCGCCTTACCTCCCGCAGATACGACAAATTTGCTCAAGTTCCATAGCCCTTGATGGATTCCACGTTCTAGCTGGTAGCTACTAGGGGCTATTATGAGTAGCATCTCCCCTTGTCTGGGAGTTGAGCTCTAGGGCCAAAGAGCACCTGGGACTGAGATAATATTGCTATTGCTAGAAATTTATAACAAGTTGGGAACCTTGCGTAGTTGCGTGGGACACTTTGTGAAGGTGCAACTTGAAATGTCCTTTTATGAACAGCAGCGCCGTCTAGGTCCCACGTCGCATTACGGGAGTGGAATGGACAAAACTCCCTCAGCATGTATTATACATCCCATTGTGCAAAATCCTGTGCGCCCCCTGAGCCTTTATTCCACGCCGTAGTAAAGCACGCTCTAAACTGCATATGATTTGCATATGGTTGTTCCTCGAAAAAACGAAAATACAATCGTACTTACCCTGAGTCAGTCCAAGCACGTGATGCGTCTTGCTTGCATCTGAGAATATCTAAGCAGTAATCTCCAAGTGTGTTGATCCTATCATATCCCCCACTTCTACGAGATTGGATTGACCAGCACCCTGAGGCCCCAGATATCTTTCAGAAATGGCTACTCTCCAGTGACACTCAATAATGCGGGGTGGGATAGGTCTGTCGACTTTTTGCATGTTGAGTATACTACTGAGTAAACATCATTCAACCTAATACTCTATTGCATTGCATCAGATGTTGCGTTACTCTATTGCCCCAGAGTGGCTGCGACTATGCCAAGTTCAGATGACTCGATTGGGTAAGTATCCATCTCAACGCTGAAAGAAACAAGTTCTCAATGAACAAAGAAACAAACCCAATGTTCTTTATACCTACTTGCTTCCAAACTTATTGTACCTTTGAGATTCCATCCTCTGATTCTCCAGCTGTTTTTCAATATCGTTCCAGTTCTTTATCACGCAAAATCTACGGAGTACATATCGTGTTCGCGAGCTCGAGTACCATCCTCACGATGGTGAACCCAAAACCCAAGCCGACACCCCCGTCAGCAAAACGCACCTCCGCAGCCTGGACACCCGTCTCCCGCGCACATCAGCCTACGAGTTCTTCTCTTCGTAAAATCCCCAAGTACGAAGTCTCATCCGCCGCGGAGCCCGAAACCCCAGTCAGGAAAGGTGCTGCGGCGCAAACACCAAAAAGCTCTACTGCTGCCAGCCGAAAAATCGCTACACGCCAGCAGACTCCGCAAAGACATATATCGGTATCCACCGATCCATCCACCGGTACCGAGCTCACTCGTGAATCTGAGTCTCAACTCCCATTGAAGACGAAGAAAAGGTCCCCCAATAGCTGGGGGAAAATAGCCGCGCGATCGCCGGCTCAAAAGAAGCAGCTATCGAGAGAATCCTCCGGGGATATCAGGAGTGTGACTGTACGTCCCCCCACCCGGCCATCCCATTTCCTCAATACTAATCCTCATACCTCATCAGGGCACCGATAGCTCTACTGACGAAGGGTCTACTAACGGGAAGTACAAGCACCTCCTCTCCAAAATTAACAGAATGTTGTGTCTCGAATGCGACAAACTCTGGTCAACGATGGAATCCAATCATGCAAAACTCGAGCTCGCGATTAGGGAGTTAGATGTGCCGTTGGAGGAGACGAAGGAGGCGGTGTTGAGTTATGTTAGGGAGTTGAAGCAGCATGGACGTGGGGACCCAGGAGAGCAGTTGGCGGCAGAGTGGATCGCGGGGGAGAGTGTGCAGCCACGGCTTTCACATGATGGGAAGGGGTTGAGTGGTGTTAATGTTAACATTGGTCCCCCGATGGATAGTGCAGAAGAGCAGGAAGAGGAGGAGGAAAAGAGGATTGAAGCGGAGGAGGAGGGAAATCAGGAAAATGGGGACCAGGATGGGGATGGTGGTGCGGACATCCCCAGTGAAACCAAACCACTGGATCGCCTAACCCCTATCACCGAAAGGTCGGAGTCGGGCCTCTCGCCTCCAATTCTAGCTATAGGAAAAGCAAACCGAGCCACCCCGCCTACCCCCCGCGTATTCCTCCCTACCCAATCGCGGGTCTCCAAACCCCCCAAATCTCCCATTGGTTCTCGGCTAGCTAGAATTCGCCATATAGCACGGCGGCGGCAAATGTCGCTAAGAAGCTCGCCTGCGGGGGGCACTAGCAGCGAGCCAGGCACAGAATCTCCTCTGGAGGGTGAGTCAGGAGTGAGAGTGATCTCAATCCAAAATAGTCGCGCGATTTTGGAAGATATATATAGATCCTTCGGAGAGGATTTCGTACCGTTTCGGCCTCCGCCGGACGTTATGGATGGGAATGAGCTGGACCGGCCGCTGAGAGAGTGGAGAGACGCTACACCAGATATTGCGGGGATACTTAATGTCATTCTAGCGAGATATACTCCGGGAGTGAAGATCAGCAGTCCCCACACTCATCACCCAGGTGATTCGAGCAGCCCACCGTCACCAACACCTGAGCATAAAATTGGAGGGAGGAGCTTGGGGAGGTCGAACCGTACGTCGGAGTCCAGACACAGTCACTTGCAATTAGGTGTTACAAACGAAGGCCCTTCGCGGTTTACTATTGGTCAGGAAGCTGTGAGTTCACTTGCGGGTAGGAAGCGGGGATTCGAAACTGTGAGAACCGGAGCCGATGTCAGTGCCAGGGCTACGCCGGCGTCGAGTAGCAATAAATCTAGAGCAGGCACTACGAGTTCTACTCCGCCGCAGAGGACTCGCTCGAGCCCACCTTCATCGGCTAAGCCGGGCTATCGGAGTGCAAAAGGTACCCCGAGAGGTCGGAGGTCGCAGAGAGTTTCAATCCACCACAGTCTTGCGTCAAGTGCAAGATCTAGTCCCGTGGGTGGAGTCCCAGTTAATGCACCGGACAGAGAAGGTGACACAGAGGAGAGACCAGCAAAGAAACAGAGAACAAGTGCCAGCAGCACAGGGCCAGTTAATGCACCGGATAGAGAAGGTGACGCAGAGGAGAGACTGGCAAAAAAAAAGAGAACAAGTACCAGCAGCACAAGGTCAACAGCATCAATTGAGTCGACACCTACCAAGACCACACCAGGAGCATCGGCAAGTGTAGTCACCGGCAGGCGAGATCGAGGAGACCATCAAACTGACCCCGGATCAGCATCCAAGGGGACAAAGAGTACCAGGGCAGCAACAAGGCAGTCCAAGGTGTTAAAGGTTGAAAAATCAGGGTCGCCTGCAAAAAGGAAGGAGAGGAGAAAGAAGTCCGAGCTAGAAGAGAGCAAGGATGTGTATGAGGTTCCTGCTTCGCCGGGTCCGGAGCCGGACCCCACGCCGGTGACTAGGAGTGGTAGAGCGAGGGCAATAAAGGGGAGAGGTGGTACTAGTCGAGCGAGAGGGAGGGGGAGCAGGGCGAGGAAGTGATCGTGGGTCGCCAATTGCAAGTGGAGATGCTGCGTGGTACATACTTTTGGAGAATCTACCGATACCACCCGCCGGATATAGATGCAGAGCCTGTTTTGTGTATGTCGAGAGTGTTTGTAATGATAAGTTAATAAAGCTCTGTCAATAGTCTCGGTGAACGACTCTGTGTTTGCTGGATTGATACATAGTCTGGGTGCAGTATATGTTCTGGGCCGTTCGCGGACCGCGGGTGGCATATGCAGTTCTGACCCATTCAGCAATGCGGCCCAGTCAGCAATGGGACGCTATTGCTGCTTGGGACGGCCCATTCACCAATCTGCATAATATTCTAGTATTATTACTTCATACGAAACTCTTTCTTCTATTTCGTATTCGGCCTCATAGTACATTGCATTCTATGGTGTTGCGGAAAAGGACTTGATTTCTAGCATTTTATTTGTTATATTTTTCATACCTCTGGATGGTTCTATTTCTCGTATTTTATTTATGTTTTATTTATTTATGTTATATTTTTGTATACCTCTGGGTGATTTAATTTCTAGTATTTTATTTATGTTATATTTTTTCATACCTCTACTTGTCTGGCTTAATTATTCCATAGTTTCGTATGAAGTAATAATACTAGAATATTATGTAGATTGGTGAATGGGTCAGAACACTTATTCTTTAAATAAATAAATAAAAATATGAAGACTCTAACTATGGTGGACGGGTAGCTAGCTCTAAACGCCTAGCTTGTGTGCGAGTGGCAAGGAGACCCCCACAGTCTAGTTCATTGACCTTATCGCAAATATTCATAGATGTGGCATTTCAGGGCTACTTTAATACCACAACAGCTAGGTACGACTAGAACAAAGTTTTCACAAGTGCAGAGGTAGCCATGAGTGACCTGGCGAGCCGCGCAGGCCAAAGTTACTGTAGTGTGCTAGAGTTTCTCTAGTATCTGAAATGTCTGTCTCGGTTCACATCATGCGGTTGGTCATTTGCAAGCATTTTTTGCCGGTCTGAGATAATCCTCTCTGGGTATCTATATTTATTCCTACATTGACGATATCTCCAAACATCTGCAACTATGGCGTGGCGGGTTTTCATGTTTATTTTTTAAAAGTCTACATCGTTTCGACTTAATGTCATGCGATGGCGTGGCGGGTATTGTAGAAGGTAGCCATTCAGTCCCGAACTTGAACTACCTCAGCATCGGCCATACACTCTCCATATAAGGGTACCAGAGAGCCATTCCCATATAGTAGACTTTCGATATGAGGTTGTCCGATATCATAAAGTCTAACATAAGAAGGTCTGATATCAAAATATCTTCAATGTAAGAATATGGGTTGACCACCAAGATATGAAATTGTAGGTACTTCCTCTTTGGATACAAGAATATATTGGTTATAGAAATGACCCTTTACCTCCCGATGACATCCTTATAACTGTAGCTCATGAATTTTTATATTGGGGAGCGGGGTTACCCATAATTTCATACTTTGGGCAGTCGACCGATATATGTTCTTATATTAAAAATATTCTCATATCGAATCGGGTGTTCTGATTTAGAGAGTCTTTGTATTCATTGCTAATTACAGTAATTTAGTACCATTGGCGGCTATCCTAGTATGCCCGCGGGGGGCATACCAGGTATCTATGCCACCCACGGACATTTCCTATGTGCCAGCGAGGGGCATAGCAAACACGCCCCCCGCGGGCGGCCGATGTCCGCCAACGGTCCAAACATATATTTACTCCCATTGCAGAAGTGTGGGTCTCGTGCCCAGACTCATAACTAAAATTGTGCTTAGTGCCCCATCCAGGTTTCCAGTGGTGGTATGGAACATTATAATGCTCTTGGTAAGTACCCTTCGCCTTGCCTCTGACCTGGCTGTTCCTCAATGGCTCGTAGGCATAGGCTTGTAAATAGTCACATGCCACCTTACATACAGCCACGAGTTTTCACATCAGTGGATTAGGCAGAAGTTGGAATCAATTGCAAAGACAAGAGCGCTTTGGTAAAGCCGATCGTGACCTCGTAGGTTCATGCCACAAGCGTACAGACATTTACACATAGGGCGAAACTCAAGGTAAAGGGGTGCGGTCTTTGAACAAGTCGGGAATAATTCAATATTCCGAGATTATCCGCTCAATTTTATTCTGAACTTATTCCAAATTTATTCCCGTAATATTCCATATTCCAGTATTATCCCAGAAGCTCCTAGGCAAGGGTAACTACCGCCTACAGCTGGTTGGCACTCGACTAGCAACCGGCCTGTGGCTTGCCGGCAAAGCTAAGTCAGCGGGGCCCAGGGCATCAGCCGCACGCAGCGGCATCCGCTGATTCAGCTGCTGGCTGGGCGTGCGCTCCCGCGAGAACTTCGCGCAAATTGGCTAATTCCGTTGACCAAATAAATATCTATGGTCAAAGTCGTGAGAGGACAAGATATTCGCTTGCTGAAACTTTTCCACTAGCGCAATAGCCCAAGTTCAGCTGAAAGTCATTTAACCTATCTCAAAGTTGGGGGGTGGGGGGTCTAGTTCAGGGTAATGCCGGCTATCTAGCGAAAAGAATTCAAGGACATTTACAAGGGGTTGTCTGGAGGAAGTTTTTACTACAGTATAGGAATGCTTGTGGAATAATAGTAGAATGCTTGCGGAATAATATTGGGAATGATGCAGGTGGTATTTACCTCTTCTGGAAGCTGGAATAAATTCAGGAACCGCACTCAACCCTATTCCAGTGCCAACGATATTGTTACAAGCTATTCCAGACGCATCGCTTTTTCTTAGGTGGTCCGGGGTATGCACTGATCGATGAGTAAATATTTCTACTATGTCTCGGTTCATTCTGGCGATTAGTACTGGCATAGGGCTGAAGTCATGTCGAGACAATCGAAATAAGGAAATATTCTATTATGCTCTATATAACCAACATAGTACATTGTTTCCACGCCCCCCCCTTGAACTGCCCATCATTCAACCCCCTATAGTATCCAGCGCCTAGGCCCTGCTGTCTTCTTCTTCGGGGTAGTGGTCTTTCCGGGGCGTACTGTACCACCCCCCTTGCGAATACCTCCAAAATTCACTGGTTTCAGCTGGCACACCGGCCCCTTTCCGCTTTTCGCTGGTTTTCTCGGCGTAGTCGGAGGGTTCGTTTTTGGCGTTGTTGTCACTGGCTTCTTTGGTGCTACCGGTTTCACTGGGGTCTTCTTGGGCACAGTCTTCTTTGGTACTACCGGTGGAACCGGGGCCCTGGGCACGGCCTTCTTCGGTATTTCCCCACGATTTTCAACTGCATTTCCCAAGCCTCTTCGTTGGGCCTTGGTGGGAGTACCAGGTCGGCTTTGTTGCGGAGTACCAGGTCGGCTTTGTAGCGGAGTACCAGTACCTTGATAGACGTTCTTACCCTTGAGTAATTCCTGAAGCTGATCATCAGTTGGCATCTCCGTTCCACCCCCCGTCGCGTTGGGCGTCCAACCAATCTCACAACGCTGGAACCCGGCCATGATGGAAACCTTGCTGCATCCAAAGTATCTAGGATCATTTTCCTTTTTCTCCTGCCCTGTCCTTGGGTCTTTACTCGATGTGCAGGGACTCATGACTATATACTGTCCCTTAATCTTAATCACCGAGATGAGTAATTTTCCCTTCACCTCAAACAGGTTGATTGTGCTCGCAGTCGCCAGCTCTTCCTTTGCAAATTCGTTAAGGGCCATGACTTCACCACAGTTTGCCTCATTTGCATGATTGGACCCAGCAGCTTCCTTGCAGGCAACAATCAGGTCAGTTAGTGCACGGTGGGCTTCGCCAGGGGCAATATCCAACAAGAAACTCTCCCCCTGACCAGGACCTTTCAAGCTCGAGTGGAAATAAATCGCAGTCCCTGGCGGGCCAGGCCTCATTGCAGTCATCATTATAGGCACTAATGCAGCACCTTTTTTATTTGGATCCCCGGGCTTGAGTTTCTCGTTTGTCTTTTTTTCTTTTTCGGCATGTTTGTTCATTATTCGGTGTGCTTCGATTGCAAGTGCCTGAAGGCCCGCCATGTCGAGAGTGGCAGGATTGGACGGGTCGGCCCCTAAGAGTTTGCCCCGGTACCCGACAATGTCGAATTTTTCGTCACCGCCGGTTCGGCCTGGGCGGCTTACGGTTTGGTAGACATGACGTACGATTTTGGTATCGTCGAGCGCAGAAAAGACGGTACCGAAGAGGGCAAAGGTGAGAAATAGGTAGGCTGTGAACTGGTAATGCATGGTGGGTGGGACAGCTGTAGGCCCGCACGCGTATGGTATGATATCGATGGGAGAGCCGGTTAAGGAGGGTGTGCGACTATATTGAGAACTACTTTGCGTTTCAAGAGAAAAGGAAATCGTAAGAGGTGAAAAGAAGGTAAGTATTTCAAGACCAGCTTGAGGATTGGACCGGCCACTAATGAGCCAATGGAGAAGGCTTGTTATTATTCGATGTCGAATGAGTAGTGATGTGGAAAGGAATTGGGAGGAGGATGGCGAAGGGTACATTATATAGTTAATATTCATCATAATACCTATATGATCGTGAGCCTGTCACATCGTAAAGTCTTGGTTTGGTTTGCCGCGGAGATTCCTACTAGTATCTGATTCTGTATCATGAGTTCCTAACCGCTGCATTGATAGCCTGTCCTTGCAAATGGCGAGCCGAGCTCAGCTCTAGTCGATCTATAGAAGTTAGAGTTACTGTAATATCCGGTTGCTTATTCCTCTTGTTTCGCAGAATGCATTGCTTCAAGCCCTGGAACGTCCCTATCACCACAATAATTATCAAATTGACACTACTTAGAGGCAAGGAGCTTTGTAATGCAGTCAGCGGGGTCTCACCATCGAATGGCGCAGATTTCCCGCCGCTTAATTATAGGATTGAGCCTTACCAGACTGAGGCTACAGACTTCCGTAGAAGGTAGCTACAGCGATTGACCGGTCGATGGGATCGATGGGATGCGAGCAACTAGAGTATATTAGGATTAAGCGTGCTAAATACAGGTCTCTCAGGTGCAGGCCGGGTATCCTCAGGCAGGGGTGCAGGGGCCGAGCGTTTTGCCATACTGGGAAATTAATATCGCACAGTTGTAGGTAATACTCCTCCAAAATATCTTCCTCTGCCACTATTATACGTTAGCATATCTCACACTCAAGCCAGCTCAAAATATACAAACCTGAGAGCTTCTGTCTTTCTGCGCTTCCTCAGTTCATGATTGCTGGGTTTTCCCAGATATTCTATTCCCCAGAGTTGAACTCTTCACACCGTGTGCCTCTGCAGCCTTCTCTACACTCCCGTAATCATCCCTTAAATCCGATTGATAGGCTTCTATCGCCCGCTGCATTCCCAATTCTCCTTCCTCCCTTCGGTCCAACTTCTTGAACTTGTGTATCTGCAGAAATTCAGAAATCCATTATTGCCTACGAGTTCTACTACCGAAGAGCGCATTGACCGTTGGCACATGAGACAGAACACATCATCTGCCAGCCTACCTGCAGAACTAGTAGGACCAACCTTCATAGGCTAGACTATCCCATCGAGCAGTCCATCCCATCGACCGGTCAATCGCTGTATGCTGCGCAATACATCCATATATCAGTAGTGAGTTTATAGAAAAAGAAAAGATATGCTGCACAATATTATGGACAGCTTCACTTACCGGTACCACCGATGACCCTGAATCTCGCCCACTTACTAACAGGTGTAGCTTAGGATTCTAATTTTGATTGGAACTCTTAATTTAAAGTTAGTCTCCGACGTTGGGGACCATGACGAGTTAACTGGCTGGAAAAACATGTCCATGACCCAATAAAAAATCATTGCATGAACAAGACACGGGAAAGTCCAGGAGTACTGTTCAGTACCGCCCTAGATTCCCTCGGGGTCAAGAATTCCTGTCCTAACTGTCCTGGAAATTTGTCCCACAGTCAATGCAAGCATTTGTTGTGGTATATTCTGGGTGCTAAGCGACGCTAAGCGAATAAGGTTTACACTAGCGTTCAGCAGTTCCTGGTACCGCGCTGTTAGTTAGTGTGGTTGGCACGACCTCTCCTATGGAGGCGCTGTAGTCAACTCCTCAAGGTACTCAAGCAGACGAGTGCTGACGATAAATTTGGCTTGGACAGGGGTATCATGTGCATCTGCCGGATCGACTCGAAAGTTTCTCGCATGGAGGCAGATATTGCGAAAGAGTGCATTTGCAAGGCGAAGCAAACGATATCTAATTAACTAGCTACTGCCTAATTTACATTAGAGCGGTAAAAATAACTACAAGAATGACCTCCTGCGTCTCTTGATGGCTGACGCCACCCCCTCCTACAGCGCTTTTTGGTTTGAATTTCTGTCGGCCAACTCTGTATCAATTAGAGCACGTGTCTTGGCGTTTCCCTTTTTCTTTTGATTTAGAGTAGGTAGAACAAACTCTTGAATGATCGGTTGCTGAATTGGCGTACTAGAGACATTGTCTGAAGTGTCTTCCACTGGCGTATCTTCTGTTCGGCCGTCATCTGTTGGTGCGGCTGGCGGGCCAAACATATGCTTCATTTTTGTGGCACGAGTATTCTGCAACCGTGCAAAGTGCGAGATTGATGCAGCTGTTCTTGAATATATAGCAAGCGAACCAGTAACTCCTTTCCTTGGTTAGTATAGATGTCTTGCGGGCCTGCTGGTAGGCCTGCTGGTAGGCCTGCAACTGGTACAGCCATGACTGGTAGATCTGAATCAACCATCGTCCAACCGAAAGGAGCAATTGGTTCGTTAATTATCCAGCGTGGATGTAGTAGGGATTGTGGAATTGGCCAACAATGGCAAGAAGCCGATGCTGACTAGGTAATGCATAGCGATAAATGATCTCACAAGTACAAGTACCTGTCCGGAGACATTCCGGTGGGGTGCGCATGGGGGTGGCATCCAGAGGGTATATAGGATCTCAGGACAAGCTTCATCCTCGACTATTTATTATTTTGTCCTGGGCAAACTTACGACCCCTGGACAATGCCCTGTGCTGGCAAAAGTGGCGCTGGGCACGCCAAAAAAAAATCTTGGAATAATTTCTAGAGGGTGAAGGTCCTGCCATTCCTCAGGTCCTCGATTTCCACCAAGTACGGAACTTGGTAGCAAAAGGTTGAGCCTCTTTCCTTCTACTTTATGAAGATCAGCCAAAACTATTATTATTCTGCGTCTGTAGTTTTTGTAGATGGGATGATGGGTACAGTTCTTTGGTCGCAGTAAGCATTATTACTGTAAAGATGCCAAACTAACTGATCAAATAAGGCTATAAGAATTTAGCCTTGTGGTACGCATAGTTGGATTTATACTGTACAAAAGGATTTTAATAGCCCCAGCCGTTGTTCAGCTCTGCTGATATTTACCTGGCAAGGATAACACTTTTCATATATACCTACTTTAGTAATGTACCGCTATCAGGTACATATAAAGAGTTGCCCACCAGAGCCTGTGGACTAGTACAAGCCAACTACCTACCAGCGGAGGCTCTACAGTACCCCTCATGACCTTAGGACTTTTATAGAATGAGTTACCAGTCGACCCAGTAGCTGACCCTCCCATCTATTCACACTAAAGAAGAAAGAATGGATAGACTTTGAAGAAAGCCTCAAGCAACCAGCGCCCATGGAGGGGGGGGGGAGTTCGAGTTCGACAAGCAATTGAGAATGCAGCAGTACCAAGTGCCCTTTGGAATTCCCCAGCGGCTATTGATACTAATTATATATAGGTAGGAGTTTGATATTACGGATCGGTTTTGCAGTTATTATTAAAAATACATTGGCTTTCCTTGTTTTTAGTATCATCAACAGCCCTATATTGTATCAGAGCGCTCAAAAGTACCCGGAAAGGAAAGATATGCCTACCGCTTCGTTTTCC
>Ga0307511_10003357_pt1 | contig 16478 bp, 10 predicted proteins | sample 13_EM_MG_FD_200266 | JGI IMG/M metagenome (GOLD analysis project Ga0307511, IMG submission 200266) | Populus trichocarpa ectomycorrhiza microbial communities from riparian zone in the Pacific Northwest, United States - 13_EM | ecosystem: Host-associated > Plants > Roots > Unclassified | place... | reverse complement strand
TAAATTCTCGAATCATGGGGGGTTCATTTATTTCCCCCCCCCCCCCTTATGGATGTGCATACGAGTTACTAATTTTTATTATTATTATTATTATTATTATTCTTTTTTTAAAAAAAAACAATAAAAATAAATAGATCTGGTTATCTTTTGTTTAAAAAAAAAAAAAAAAAAAGCCTCCACATAGATTGGAATCTAATCTTTCTCAACCGCTCCAGCTCCAGCTCCAGCTCCAGCTCCAGCTCCAGCTCCACAAAGTCAGTCAAGATTCTCCCGAAACCCTTCAAGTAGAACTTTAGATCTAGCATTCCAGATCTCGTTAGTTAGTGAGAAGTAAGTAAGTAATCAATTCCGTCCAAACAAAACCCCGGCTAATAATAGTTACAAAAGCAAAATCATTTATCCCAAAAAAAATTCGGTAAAAAAATACCCCCCATCACCTACAGCAACTTTCAATTAGTGATGTATGCAATCACTGAATTCACTTGTGATTGTTTCCAAGGCATATAACTAAAATAGTTAGCTCTACGAGACTCTTTATACTGTTTTGCTTGTATTGGCTAGAAAAAGTCTCTAAAGGCCCACCTGAAGCCTGCATGGGTATATAGAGCACCCTCGTTTGGTCGCCGCGATGCTCCCGGGCGGCACTAAAATGAAATATATTAGAAGGAGAGAAGCTGTCTTAATATACTGAGTCTATAGATGATAGGATGAAGAGGAGAAGAGAAGAAGACAAGATGTTCTACCGAAGTTAACCTTCACAGTGCTAAGAATGCCACCTTCCCTTTTCCACTTTCACGCGTCAGATCACCCCAATTTTCCAGCAGGGTGTTTCCCAAGCGCAGAGAAAGGAAGCAATAAAAAAATAATGCGTGAAAGCCTCCCATCTAGGCTAACCCCCTTTCCCCCCCTGCTCCCTCAATTATTTCTAGGGGAAATCAAAAATTTGATAAAAATGACCCCCCTTTTTCGACATTCAGCTCTGTAGTTCCTTCTGCTAATGATACCCATTCCACAGCTGCAATTTCCTCTTTAGACTCCCGAGGTACAAACACCTTCATGTATATCTCCCAACAATTAGCCCACCCCTAAGGTCCTTAAAGTCTCCTGGCACTCCTGATCTAACGGCCTGTCCCGCTTGGTATATAATTTCATCTCCATGCTATTGAATCTTCTCAGCACTAGATCCCCTAACTTTGGTGCAGCGAACCAGGGTACAGCCACTGACGCTTCTCTCTCTTCCTGCTCTCTCAGAACCCGTTCGCTTGTCAACTCTCATATTTCTTCGAATTGAGCTAATCGTAATTCATACCGCAATGTATCGGCCGGGGTTGACTGATCCGCCACAATGCCCTTCAGAAGGGATTGCCGCATCTGGTCTACTGCCGAGATATCCAATTCCTGCATTTGAGTGTTGAAACCCAAAAACAGCTGTGCTGGTGAATATCCGTGGATCTACAAGATGCGGGTGTTGGCCGCTTGTACCACCTTGTCAAGATGTTCATCCCAACGGGCCATAGCATCGAGTCACTTATCTGATTCCACCAGTACTCGGAGTCCGGCTAGAATCATTTGGACATATCTCTCCGACAATCCCACCGGCCGCGGGGCAGTGAACATTTTGATTAGGACCAGCTCGGGACATTCCCTTTGGATCCCTTTATCAACATAAAAGGCAAGCGACCATAAAATATTTTACTTACACATCATGTTCTGCGACTTCTCAACGTTCCCAGCTTCCTTCCCAGCGTTTGCACTAATCTCAGAAATTACTCCTGCGGTTCAAATAGTGCAGCAACTTTTTATTCGCAACAATGATTCCGACTGCTGTGATGCTAATTATTCCGGCCCTCGGAGAAAGAGCGGCTTTAAAGGCTGGTCCTCAGTCAGCATTCACTGTGAAATCTGCTATGGAAACGAAATAGTAAGAGTTACTGGTGTAAACCATGTCGAAGCAGGTTAACCGGCTAAGATATGGGAATCAGTAGGATCTCGGGAAAGTCAATAGTACTGGTAACTCACCTACCAAGAACTGTAGCCTAAAGAACCACTAAGGCCCTACAACCTCTTAGAGTCCACAGTTTCTTTTGTGTTTGGTTTAGGCATTGGATACATGCCACGAAGTCTCCCGAGATCATCACTTGATGGAGGAAAATTTCGGATGGGTTGATTCCAACGGTGCGTCGGCGTGAGTGATAGAAGAATTACTCAATGGTGCAAAGTTACTTCTTTCATTAGATTCTTCAGTGTTACTTCTTAGTCCTCAAGAAATTGAATACATAACGTGTCATCTTGCTGGATCTGCTGCTGTCTTTATTGCAGCTGCTGATTGATACAATGATAGCTTTTGTCGTTTTGCGTAGGTTAGTGCCCTTAGTTGAGGCATCCAAAATGCCATTTTGGGCGTCCCTCCTTCAGTCTAGTTTGGCATAGGTATAGACCCTAGTTAAAGGCTTCCTAGCATCTGTGGGCTCATTGGCAGGATATCTGGTGGATAGGGGATAGAGGAGGGGGGATCATATTAGAAGGGGGTATTGGGTATTGAGTTGATGCTGGGAGTTTGTGAGGGTAATCAGCGTAGCTCAAGAGAACATATCTAGTATGCAGAAAAGATACTTTGCCACTGACGGTATGCATATTTGCCAATTTACGTGGTGTCAGGGATATTTCTCTTACAACTCTTTGCATAAATGCTGATCGCTTTATCTAGCCATCCCGATTTTTTCTTGCCTGACCCGAGTACAGTACCTTTATTTGGGCCATAATTTCGGATCCGACGGCGATCGAATTAGTTGGTATGTAGCGCATACTTATGTATGTAATTGCTGCGGGGCAAGAGGGTTTGCTGTTCCTAAGCTCGTGCCCCTCGATGTGGGCCAGGGTCTCAATTAATATTTGAATCTGATAACTCAATGGTGCCATGGGCTGACCTAGTCTTCTTGTCCATGGGCTCACGATAGAGTACAGAAGCGAACGTGTAAACGTGGGGCATTCGGGGTGGGGTACAGGGGCAAGGGCGTTGAATTTAGCGAGACCTCACGAATAGCAACCATCCGACGGTACTGGGATCGTGCAGATGAAGCAAATATACATACACCATAGTTCCTCCTGCGTGTCAGCCAGACTATTCTTCTGCTGCCAATTAATACGGCTACCTTCTCCGGATTCTTGAATCCTCTACAACTCTACTACTCCAAAGATACCGGTGCCGGAATACCACTTACAGCTCCACCGACAGCTAGATATTACAAGCCCCACTTCTCAGCAGTGATGTCGACCAACACCGGTGCCCCCTCCATTGACCTCACTTCTCCCCCCTGGGTTTCCGTCCCCGGTATAGCCAACTTCCGGGACATTGGTGGCTACCCCATCGCAAATGGCACCGGTAGCGTTAGCTTCCCTCCCTAACCCCCCTCACATACAATATTGCCCCGAAACCCCTCCTGAACCCCACCCATCATGCCTACTTCCATGCCTAAACTCCGAAGCTCACACTCACTATCCCCAGATCCGCAAAGGCCTCATCTACCGCTGCGCCGAGCCTTCCAAGATCACTGAGGCCGGAAAAGAAAAACTCCGTTCCCTCGGCGTAAAGAAGATGTACGACCTCCGCAGCGAGCCGGAGCTTAAACGGTTAGGTGACTTGACGAAGATTGTTGAGGTGGAGGGGGTGGAGAGGCTCTTTGTGCCGGTTATTAGGACTGAGGATTATAGCCCACAGTAAGATTCGCCTGCTCTGGATACCAGGGAGGATATATGGCTGGGTTGGTGTGGGTGGGCAAGAATGGAAATTTGGAGGTTGACTGAGAGGTGGCTAATATGAGGAGTAAAGTGTAGGGCGTTGGCAAAGCGTTATCAGGCGTAGTATGTTCTCCTTCCCCTCTAACCCATATAGTATAATTAAAATGACTAACTATACACAACAGCATGAGCGGTGACCACGAGAGTGCATACCGACACATCCTATCTAGCGACCCTACCGCCTACCGCACCATCTTCCAAAACCTCCTTGCCTCACCAAATCCAGACCCCTGCGTGATACACTGCACCGCAGGCAAAGACCGCACAGGAGTAATCTGCGCGTTAATCTTAATGCTAGCTGGGGTTCGAGACGAAGATATTGCCAAGGACTATGCTTATACATCCGAGGGACTTGCGTCTGTGATGGAGGGTATGCTGCAGTATTTGATGAAGGATAAAGCGAGTATGGATGGGGGAGGGAGGGAGAGGGCGGCGAATATGTTGAGCTCAAAGTGGGTCCCTTTCGCAGAGGGTTGAGAATGGGTTTATGGGCTAATATAATGGATTGATGTAGGCCGGAATCGATGTTGAGGTTCGTGGAGATTGTTAGGTCGGAGTATGGTGGGGTTGAGGGGTATATGATTAATACGCTAGGTTTTACGAAGGAGGAGATAGAGACTATTAGGAGCCATGTGATTACTGATGAGTTGGTGGGTTTGTGAGTGGGTAGTTTTGGTGGTCCCCCGGTAGGTAGGTCGAGAGAAGGGTCGCTAGAGGGGGTTAAGGGAATTTCTGGTTATGAGAGTATACCCTGGCGAGAGTAATAAGGCATTGCAAATATATCCATACAGTTTGGGGATAAGATCCAATCTTTTACATTGATGCGCCATTACGTTGTCAGGTACCAATTTGGAAAGATTCGAGTTATCTGCAAGATAAAAATTTCACTTCAGAATTTTGGATCCATGTCAGCGGGCAGTATACAAGGAGTAGTATTTCCATCTAATCTTCTCGAGACTGCTGCCAAAGGACGACGCGCTCCTACTGACTTGCAACATCATACGGATTGGGTTTCATGGATATATGTTAATATGTATAAATGGACCTGAAAGAAAAGAGAGCGGATACCGGCCGTTGGATTTGAAGTAGCTGAAGAAACTACGTATATATACCCATGCTGTTTCTACATGCTACATAGATATCTGATATAACTTAAATTACTTAGCATGTATTCATGTTCTCCATCAGACTATACTCTAAGCTACATAATTTACCATTGCACCATGCCTACCGTTAGTTCAATTAACACCACGCTGTTTGCAGTTCAGATGTAGTGCATACCCCCACGCCATGGAAAAGCTCCCTCCGCTGAACTGACCCACCACAAACCCTCCAGATTGTGCCTACCTCTGCCGCTAGTAGCACTCAAGGCTTTCCCCGTTTCCTCGCTGGAGCAGAGATGTGGGGTATGGTGGGAACTGGAGCTGGGGTTAAGTCAGAGAAATCAGCACAAGTGCACCCCCGAAGTTGGCGGGGCGAGTATGTATGTGATGGATTTAGAAAAGAGGTTGGAACCAAGTGGGTAATGGCCACCTCGGGAACTGTGGCGGCGTTCAAGGTGGGGGAAATACATACATACTTGCCGGCCCTAACCTTGCGATTCCCTGTCATTTAACACTCAAAACTGCATAGCTGCTTCTGCTTCCACCATGTGCTCGGGAATTCGAAAGGAGGAAAGACCAGGGTGGTGAATGCGCTGTCATGTATTTCCATCCCTCTCCGAGTCGGTTTCAGGATTCGGAATTTGAGGTAGCCGTGTTGGGGAGAGGGGTGAAAGTACCTATGGCTTGTTGGGACGACTCATTTGGACATTTGGGGACCAGAATTGAACCATCAAAATTTGACCACCGACCAAATAGGCTATGTGTGGTCTCTGTTTAGTTAGCCGCCATGTTCTGATATTATCCGCGTGCTATACCTACATACCTACATACAATAGTATATAATCCTGGAATATTTGCCAATGAATAAACGACAGTTCGCCGTGACATTGTTTCCATTGAGCAACTCATTTTCATAGAACCGATCCACCTACGAAGCTTACACCTTTTATTTATCTTATCCGCTTTACCTGCATTCTCATTCCGATATCCTATACCGGTATTCACTTCTCTACTATGGACCTCTGTTGATTGCAGTGGTCAAATCAGGGGATGTCGTTGCGGCCAGGGGGGGTGGTTGGATGCATGTTGTTGGGAACAGGAGTTAAAGGTAAAGACGTCCCCTACGGATGTGCATACGAGTACTAAATATTTTTTTAAAAAAAGATAAAGACGGCTATAGAGCACTTCGCCGTGTTGCAAGAGAAGGATATTTAGAGGTCGTGGGGCTGCTATTGGAGAAGGTTGCAAACACAGAGGGGAATAGTTCTCAATTGTGCAGCATACGATGGACTATTAGAGGCCGTGGGGCTGGTCAATGAATAGACGACAGGTCGCTGTAACAACGACATTTGGTAGCAACACAGTTATCGAAGCAAACTCATTTTCGTAGAACCGGTCCACCTACGAATCTTACACCTTTTTATTTATCTTTTCCGCTTTATTCATTCTCATTCCTATACCCCATATTCACTCCTACTATGGGCCTCTGTTGATTGCGGTGGCCAAATCCGGAAATGCCGCTTCGGGCCAGGGGATGGTTAGGTGTTGTTGACAACATGGAGTATAAAGATATGACGGCTGTATAGCACTTTGAAGAGAAGAAATTTGGAAGTCGTGAGGCTGCTATTGGAGAAGGGTGCAAATATAAGGCCGCTAGTAGCCTACAGGGCAGCATTTAGAGGTTGCGGGACTGCTATTGGAGAAGGGTGCAAACAAAGGGGCAGCTAGAGGCAGCAACACCGCTCTACATTGCAGCACAGAGTGGTCATTTAGAGGTCGTGGTGTTTGCCGGAGGAAGTGAGGCAACACCACTCGTCGTTACAGCATAGCAAGGACATTTAGAGTTCGTGAGACTGCTGCTGGAGAAGGGCGCAATCGGGAGGCTAGCGAAATTTGTGGGGAAACAGCGGTCGATGGTGCAGCAAGGAATCGACATAACGAGGTACGAGCCGGCACCAGCCAATACCAATGTCGACACCGAGCTCGGCTCCGGACCCGGATACATCGAAAGAGGCACTTCGAGCAACTGTGACTTAATGTGCAGAAGAGGTTATGGTATTCATTAATTCTCTCCAAAGACAACTAAGCCAGGCATACAGTACCATATCCCACCAGTCAATCCGCAACCAGCCCAACCCGTCAAATCGGTTAGTGATCGGATCCCCCAGAAGACTTGCAAGATTTATTGAGTTCTGTGATCAACTTGGCATTAAGAAGCTCTTCGATTACCGATTCTCTCAGAACCGAACACAAACGTCCAATGCCGTTCCATACTGCTTGGCTCTCATATATTAAAAGAGGGCGCAGTTAGGCCGGGCTGCATGTAAACCGCCCTCTTTTATACATCCCAGATACTGAATAGACTAAGTTACCCTGAACTAAGTACACAAAATTCTTGTACAATAATATGGTAAATATGTAATACAAAAGGGGCGGTGCGTGAAAACCCCTGCTACCACACTTGCTTAGGAGGTACCGGTGTTTCTACGTAATGGACGATTGGTGGCTAACTCTGCCTAGCTAATGGTCAATTCCACCAGCGCCGCTGTGCGACTACGAAAGGCGAAAGGGTGAAATGAGCCAGATGTCCAAATAAGCTTCCGTCCTTACTTATTCTGCCACCCATTCATATTCGCCGTCATTTTTGTCAGCCCCCAATACTGGGCATGAGTATAAGAGCCTGTTACCGCTATGGAGTATGACATCACTCTTTTGATGAGCTGCACGATCGGCAAAAGCCCACACATCGTTAACGGGCACTCTATCATAATGATGTCGAAAAAAATAGTAACCATCTAGATAAAGCCTGTTTGCTGCCCGAGTTTGGCGCATACGTAGTTGGCTTTTACGCCTAAGTGGTAAGTAGTGAGGCCTTGCTAGCAGAAACCAACACAATGATCCTCCATCCGTTGGTTTCTGAACTGTCGAAAATGAGATGCGAAAAAAAACTCGAAAATAGAAGAACGGAAAAAGCATAATAACATAAGAGTCATGAAGCCCATCGGAACACCTTTCCCCTCTACACACCCACACCTCCGGCCACTACCGATTCCAGCCAAAAACCGAGGATCAATTGCACCCTAAGTACGCCCGCTGCCCTCCACATTAGCATGTATCATTTTGGATAATAAAGGCTAAATGAGGGATATGGTTGTGTACCTGTTACGCTCCAAAGTGAATGAATGGGGCCCAGTACATTGGTTGCAAAGGCTTTTCTTTCATCAATCCCAGAACTGCTTTTACGATAGGATTCTGCCACACCATCTGTCTTACTAAGTGTCGAATAGAAATCCGTTGCCATCTTCTCACAAGCTTTATCTTCTGCTGGCTATAATTTCCCAGTGACATGAGGAAATCCCGCAATATGAAAGGAGCTCACAATATGAGTCACTTCGTCAATGAGCCTTGATGAAGTACTATTAGCAGTACTACATGCTGAGAGATAGGCCAATCTCGCTGCCGGTAGCTTCAGCGCAGCAATATCTTTGACATGGAGCTTGTCAGCCTCCTCTGTACAGAGACAATTATGCGAGATGGATTCCTTGTTGTGCGAGATGGACTCCTCGTTGTTCGAGATGGTCTCCCCGTTGTTCGAGATTGATTCTTTAAGAAGCAAAATATGGCTGTTTGCGGGGTTGGTTGTGGAAACGCCATGACAAGCAAAGTGAGCAATGCTATAGCCTGGAAGTGCCTGAAGTACACGTTCTGCAGTTGACCTTCCGAGCATTTCCACTAAACCGAAATTCCAGAGGCTGTATTCGATTTCACCTGCCTCTATAGTTACACCGCTCAAAGAGCTTGCCCCCGGCGTTGTGGGCATATCCACTATTAGTATCGATGGATTCTGCCGACATTGCGATACCCGAGACCGTAAATATTGAAGTGCCCTGATAGTAGATGTGTATGATGGAAGGCAATACTGAAGGGTTGTCATCTGAACTCGCTCTTTTTGAAATTTCGCAGCTGTCTGAATTGGTGCCTTTGCCATCAGGCCTACTCCAGTCCACCAGATCCGGGGCAAGGGGTCAATTTCCTTGGGGTCCGGAGTAAAGTCCTAGTTCCAGTAGTACTTGTCGTATGGCAGCCCTCCATAGCCATTCCAGTAACTCTCTCTTGACTTCATTGTTATCCAAGCCACTTGTATCACTATTCCCGAAATACTTAATCATTGAATCATGAGAAAGATGGGATAAAGCAATGCTTGTCACCTGTGCTTTAGTAACAAGTGTAGCATCACTGCGGAGCTTGGTGACATTCAGTACTACAATTGGTCCTTCTTGTGCTGCCGACAAAAAATACTCATCGGATTCTGCACGCAAGAAATTGTTGAATCCTGGTTTCTGCCGAATTTGAAGTATATTATTGAGACCTTGTGCAACTTTATTCTTTCTGTTAATTGTATTATGTTGTTATAGTACCTGCAGCTGCTTGTTCATGGAAGTATCAGAGGAGGATTCTGTGGAAGGAAATGGTGAGTCCAGTTCCTGTCGTAGAGAATCAAACTCTTTAGCCAACGTTGGATATTGCTCCATCGATCTGATATATCGGTGCGGTAGTCAAGAAGCTGACCATTTGTGATACTGCGACTCCAATGGTGGCCGGTTGGCTTCTAATGATACAGAAACAGCAAGAGAAACTAGACCAGCGGGCTAGCCAAGAATATGCTGCTGATCCTCACGGCCTAAGGACCTCAAGGTGGCTTGGGGTATTAGATGGGTGGCATCATGTAGGAGTGAGCAAGCTCTTGACAAGTCTTTGACCAAAGGGTTAATAGTCAGTATTTCTACAGCATCTAAAGAACCAGACTACATCTAAAGCTGTAATTAGTCGTACCAATATCGGGGCAGTCCTGGTGCTCCAGGAGGCAAGCCATGCAGCAATAGCGGCCTTAAAGTCACATGCATGTAGATCGCCAGTTCGTTTATATCGGTGCTGCAAATTGTTTGCAAGATTGATCAACCACCCTACTCGGTCAGGGTGATCCTCTGGTGTTGCCTCGCGGCCTGCAGATTTCCAGTCCGTTCATATCGACTGCTCAATCTGTTACCAAGGTTGTTCAACCTCCCTGCTCGGTCAGGATGACCCTCCTGTAATTGGGCAATCGCATCCTCCAAGTCCTGCAGATTTCCAGTTCGCCCATATCGCATGCCTAAACTAACCCCAAAGTTGTTCAGCCTCCCTGCTCGGTCAGGGTGATTCTCTGGTGTTCTCTCTGCTTCTGCCTGTAATTTGACAATCGCACCTGTAGACCTCCTTCATATCGGGTCCCCAGCTTGTAATCAGGGTTGTCTAGCCTCCCTACTCGGTCAGGGTGATGCTTTGGTGATCCATCTACTGTGATTAATGGCGGGCTCTAAGCCCTGGAGATTTCCAGCCCGTTCATACCGCCTACTCAATATGTTACCAAGGTTGTTCAACCGCCCTGATCGATCGAGGTGACCCTCTGGCGTTGCCTCTGCGCTGCCTCTAATCCGGCAATATGTGCTGAAACAGCCCACAAGGTAGTTCAACAGTGCAGCACAGTCAATACCGTCCACTGGTGTTGTCTCCCATTGTGCCTGTATTCTCGCGATGTCGGCCGCTAATTGTAATCTCTGCCGTCTTTATCCCTATATAAACATCAGATCAAGTCACAGACAGTATAACCGACTGTTAGGGAGATATATACCTTGCAATAAGAGAGTTGCGCAACTTCTGTCCATAAGAAGCAATGCATTGGGACCCCTAAAGACACTATAACTAGGTAAAATTTCAATTAAAATAAGTACCTTTAGATCGGAATTACCAATATATATATAGCTTATGCAATGAACGTTTGAATCTTAGACAAGATCCACACTGCTTGCTGCGCTGGGGCCTGGGTTATTTGATGCATTTGTATGTGATAGCTATGATAGTTCTTCAGGGATGTGACCATGACTACAGGACACGAAAGCCTTCTTATATCTTTGCAGGAAAAGTACCACCGCCCACGGTACTAGTAGAGAAGTCTAATGTAGACGCAATCGAACACTTGAATATACTATAAGAGGTCTATCCAATTGGAGCTTCAGGATCCGAGCTCTTCCTGTATAAGATGTATGCCAAAGCAACCTTGTAATACACCTTGTAAGGTAAACTGTAGAGGAGCAGTTGTGGAGGAAACCCTACTTTTCCCATCTGTCTGTGGGTCTTATAAGTCTATAGAGATCCCAACTGCGATCAGAGGTGGAATTATCCGATCGTTGAGATAAATGTCATTAGTCAATTTTCAGACCATGCAATTATTAGAATCGCGATAGCCGGATGGCGCTGGTGGAAACAATGAACTAACAAACCTTTCGTCTTATCTCAAGACCTACCAAGCACCCGTTTTTTGAGTACCCGTTTTCTCCACTATTTCCTCAAACTTGCACTATAAATCTGTGGAAGCAGCGTGCATGCATATGACGACTGCCCTTGGTGTTAAATAGGCCCCGCTGGCTGTGTTACCCCCCTCTTACAGTACAATTTTGTTATCCTCCTGGCGGAGGGGAGCAATATTCTTATATAAAATATCTCTATATCGAGGGCCTACTCTAGCAGCACTGACATTCCATACTTCCTAAGTGGTAGATGGTGTTGCTTACTCCATTAATTTGTTTCTGCTCTAGGTACCGGTAGGCTGTACCATCAGGCCACTAACGGCTCTGCATTCAGTAATGGTACAGCTATTATCTAGGTACATACATACATATGGAGTACATAGTCTGAACTCCGTACATATTGATCTCGTGCCAGTACATATCTTGCTCGCAAGTAGAGGAGCATTGGTTGCTTAAGTATGAAATGTCTGGCCCGATTACTAAGGAGTATGATTGTATGGCTATACTTATCAATCCTCCGAACAAGCGCCTCTCTATACTAAATACCGCAACGAACCTTGGAAGTGCATGCGGGTAGCATATCCTGGCCTCTTCCCCAGCAATTGTTATACCGGCCAACGGTGCGTTAGGAGATTGTTAGTGTACGGTGCAACTCTTCATAGTCTCATCCGGCTTTGTATGCCTGAAGTGGTATGGAGAGAATTAGATAAAGTCTCGAGATAGTGCTCTCGTGCGTGTGCCGATAGCGGAGAGAATTAGGCTTCCTTACCTATCATGCTTTATCCTGGGTTGGCAGAGCATTAAGCTTAGTCTCGATCCCATTAAGCTTATCCCTACAGCTCTTACTTTCGAACGTGGCGAAGCCATGCAAACCTTGATAAAACCTAGTCTGGTCGCTCCACCTGGTACATACGAGACTACATGTAGATAAGATGTGTATGTTAACAGGCTCTACATCATCGTGGCAAGTGTGGGTAACGCAACCGAACTAGTTAGGGGTAATCATCAGATATAACTATGGCCAGACTATATCTGCATGGTGCCAAGGTTGCGCTGACCTTCCGGCCTAGTCAGACTACAGTTTTGACGTACCAGTGCTTAAATACCTGGTACTGCTGCGGGCTGACTGACAGCTTCAATTTACTGATCCCGTGCCATCGTGCTTTCAATCTTCAATGCTACGATAACTAAATGTTGGTGTTACATTGTAGTCTTAACCGCAGCAAACCATCGAATAGCTAATATAGTGGCGTCGAGACTTGTCGACAAGCATTCACTTGGCAACGGTTTGCCGTGCTGTGAGATTTCTTGGCCGCATAAGTTTGGTACCACCAATAACTGCGAGCGTTGATCCAATCCCTGCGAACCACGAAGATAAGAGTTGACGAGATACTTTTCGAAATTTGAGTCCATGAGGTAGCAGTCGGGATAACTAGGTACCGTGATGTGGGGTTGGTTACATTTTTTTCAGATAACGAACCGACCCTCTTTCACCGGTTGTTTTCGTACGTTTGCGGGGGCACAACATCGCATCAGCCCCCATATCGCACAACGTTAATTATTGCGGGTACGGCGTTCCTGATAGGATTTCGGGGCTACCCAGGGCAGGCGTTCCTAGGCCTGCAACCGTGACCGGTGCGATATTTGTAGATCTAGAAGATGCGCCTTAACTCCAGAGCTGAAGATAGGACAGAAATGTCTCGTTGCGAATTGAATGCACAGCCTTCGATGTCGATGTCTCAATCGGAAGCCTGCAACCGCTATTTCGAAACTAAAGATATTTGCATTTAGAGGCGTCCAGAATAGGCACGGAGTGTTACCTTGCAAGGATGTAGTTCCGGTGCGGCGAGGTAGTCTGGTTGCGGCGAGGGCCACTAACATCATCAAGAAACGGCTACTAGCGAAGGCCATTAAAATCATCAAGAGCGCTGGTCGTATTCCAAGCTTACATGTACCTACATACATACATACATACATACCGGGAAAACTGGTGAATAAGACTCCTTGTCTGTATCTGGATCATAACTGTAGAGTAAGTCAAAATCCAAGCCAAGGACGCCAATCTGCCCACAAGTAGTAACGCCGCTACCACAAAAGGAAAAGAGCAAAGATACAGACAAGGAGTCTTATTCACCGGTACCTACAGTTTACCGTCCCTCTCCGATTTGAGAACAAGATGTTGGAGAGACACCCAGGGGCGGCCCTAGACTCGGTCCTTTTGAGCATCCTACCCGACTGTTACCTATGTATCTACTATACTACCAAGCTCAAGTGGACTCTTGCCATATCCATAATGTTCATGAGTGAGTTCCAGTCTGTCCAGCCTCCTGTAGTACCTGGAAGACTATCCCACGAGGGACCCATGATAACTCTGGTCCTGGGGCGTTGGGGGAGGCAAGTCACGCGGTCTAGGTATGCACCCCGTATTACGCGTGGTGACACAATACCAAACTTCAGTATCTACTAGGCTCGCCCGAATCGAATCCATCGCAGTTTATTTAATTTAGGCCGATGCCACCCACCTATTGGGAAGGCAGACACACGTCGAGGCAGGCGGCCTTGGTACCGGTCTCGAGAGATTGAGATGAAATTAAACCTTTGCTGTTCAATCGCCCTAGCCCTGTCACATCCGAGGTAGATTATGCTAGCATGTAAATGCCCATGCAGTGCACCCGCTCTCCTCCATCAACCGTTTGGTGTGGCTTATATATACTTAGGTAGCCATTAGGTAGCCACCAACCACCCCATGATCCACTTGTATCCTCCGTCTCCCCATCACACCTTGTTCTGTCAATCCTGAGATTATTTTCAATCGAGACCTAGGAAATACGACAGCAGCCGACGTTGTTCAGGATGGCGACCCGAAGGAGTACCAACAGCATCAGTCCGGGCCGGGACCAGACCCCCACTGATTCAGAGAAACACGATGTCGTTGCCGGGGACGAGCTGGAATTTTCGCATAATTTGCATCGAGGATTGAAGGCAAGGCATATCACTATGATTGCCATTGGGGGTGCAATCGGTACGGGTTTGATTATTGGAACGTATGTATTGTTGCGGAATCAGAATTTTTGGAGATGGTAATTGACCCTTTTACAGTGGTTCGGCACTCGCTAAAGCCGGTCCTGCGCCAATCTTAATTTCGTACACAATCGTCGGTTTTATTGTCTACCTGGTTATGTGCGCGCTCGGTGAAATGGCTGCCTGGTTACCACTCGGATCTGGATTTACTGGTTATGCTACTCGATTCTGTGACCCTGCTCTTGGTTTCTCTCTCGGATGGACTTATTGGTTTAAGTATGTTGCAGTTCATTGCCGACAAAATAGAAAGTCTCTAACCTAGGCCCTCTAGGTATATTATTGTCACGCCTAATCAGTTAACAGCCGCTGCTCTAGTTATTCAAGTATGGGTGCCTCGAGAAAAGGTCAATCCTGGGGTGTTTATAGCAGTGTTCCTAGTTACAATCATCTTCATCAATTACTTTGGCATCAAGCTCTTTGGTGAATTTGAATTCTGGCTATCAAGTATGTTGTCCATATCCCGCATCCCTTCTAGGGCTTGTCTTACAGTTTCTCCCATAAACAGGTATCAAAGTTGTCACCATTTGCGGTATCATTCTTGTTTCCTTGGTCCTTGCCTGTGGCGGTGGTCCTAATGGCGAGGCTACGGGTTTCAAGTACTGGAAAGACCCTGGAGCTATTAAGCCTTACATTACCACCGGTGCCACTGGTAATTTCCTAGCCATCTGGTCCACCTTCGTTACTGCTACTTTCGCCTACCTTGGTACTGAGCTTGTGGGTGTGACTGTCGGAGAGGCCCAGAACCCTCGCAAGACCATTCCCCGTGCAATCAGGCTTACATTCTATCGTATCCTCATCTTCTACTGCCTCTCCGTGTTCCTCCTTGGTATGATCCTTCCATATGACTCTGATGATCTTCTCGACGCAACAAAGCAATCCACTGGTGCCAATGCCTCCCCATTCGTTGCGGCAATCAAGCTCTCTGGAATTCGTCACCTCCCTGGAATCCTCAATGCTTGTATTCTCCTCTTTGTCTTCTCCGCCTCCAATTCTGATCTCTACATCGCCTCCCGAACTATCTACGGTCTAGCCCTTGAGGGTAAGGCACCCAAGTTTCTTGCGAAGACCGATAAGCGTGGTGTTCCCATTTACGCTCTTGGGTTATCCGCCTCCTTCGCCCTTCTTGCCTTCATGAACGTTTCAACCTCCTCCAAGGAGGTCTTTGGTTACTTTGTCAATCTCACCACTATCTTTGGTATTCTTACCTGGATCTCCATCTTGGTGACACACATTTTCTTCGTCAATGCCCGCCGCACCCAAGGAATCACTGACGCACAGATGCCCTACACTGCCCCCCTCGGCAAGAACGGTTCCATCGGCGCGTTGTTCATGTGCTGCCTCATCGCCATCTTCAAGAACTTCGACGTCTTCACACCAACGTTCAACGCAAAGTCCTTTGTCACTGGATATCTTGGAATCCCACTATACTTGATCATGATATTTGGATACAAGATCATCATGAAGAGTCCCCCAATTAGGCCTGAGGAAGCAGATTTGTTTTCTGGCAAGGACAGAATCGATAGGGAGGAGGAGGAATTCTTGAGGCAACAGGAAATCAGAAAGCAGGGGCAGACTCCCGGCGGGGGACAGTGGTTCTACAAGACGTTCATCTCTTGGCTGTTCTAATGCTATGCGATTGTTCTTTTTTTCTTCCCAGGTATGGGCTAGTTTTCTTCTTTCCTTCTTGGGTTATATGCTGTGTAATAAGCCTTTCATGTACCGACTTGCTTGGCTAGAGAAGCGTGCAGTGTGTTCTCTTGGGTTTCTTATGTGCTGATGGTGTTTTTTAATGATATCTATCATGTATATCGACTTGATGTGTCTAGGATGATACAATAGTATGTTTATGCTAGAATGTATGATAAGTAGGATGAAGATATGATCGGAAGAGCGCACGAATATACATATACCTATTGGTCTGGTTGGTATGCCTCTGACTTGGACTCGAATTGCCAGCCCCACTCCCAGACATTCACGAGACTACAGACTATGCAAATCCAAATTTCGGCAAGCCCGTTTACCCCAGAAAGTAAGTACCATCCCCTTTTGGTGATTGGATGTGTTAATCAATCAGACTTAAACAGATCCACCCAAAGCGGGTCTCCATTGTCTGCATGTTTTGTGCCAAAAAAAAATGCCCCCGCGGGGGGGG
>Ga0307511_10003356_pt1 | contig 16481 bp, 10 predicted proteins | sample 13_EM_MG_FD_200266 | JGI IMG/M metagenome (GOLD analysis project Ga0307511, IMG submission 200266) | Populus trichocarpa ectomycorrhiza microbial communities from riparian zone in the Pacific Northwest, United States - 13_EM | ecosystem: Host-associated > Plants > Roots > Unclassified | place... | reverse complement strand
TGCAATAAAACCCTTTATAAATTCAATTAAACCTTCAATAACATATAATTGCGTCCAAAACATCTGATTTTGGACTTTTCTTTCTCAAATTGAATTTTCTTTGTCAACAAGGTTCTTATCAGTTAATGATATACTGTTAAATTTTAATCTTTGCATTTTTGAACATCCTCAACCAATTTTTGACCATTTTCTAGGTGGTCCGGAATCTTCTTCTCACTGCTATTATTTTTTTGATTTCTTCTGAATATTTTTTTTTGTGTGGGGGCCTAAAAATAGGTGACAACATTGACCATTAATTCTTATGAATTAAATTTTTAGTGATTATTGGAATATTGGCCAAATTCTCATTGATTCAATAAACTGATTATTAAATCCAAAACGCATGCTAAAATAAAACATACTATGTATTTTATTTTATTATTTTTTTGTAAACAAGATATGATTTTTGTATTTTTAAAAGATGCATATATATATATATATATCAGACTACATTTGGCAACAAAAAATTTTTTTTTTTCTTGAAAAGAAAAGTACCCAAAATAAGCCTGAAGGGTGTTTGTCAAACAAATCATTAAACCAAATAAACCTTATCAAAAAAAAAAAATTAACAGCAAACCAAACAGGACCTAAGGACTGACCCAATTTTGACCCAACTAAATTGACTTAACCGGGTTGACCCAACTAAGGTTAACCCCAACCGCGTAGACTCGAAAATAAACCAAAACAAAAATCTAGGACCGAAACAAATCCAACATAAGAAAAACATAAAACTCAAAAAATTCTCAAGAAAAATGGATCAAAAACAGAAAGAAGGAAGAACACCAAGAATATTTGAACATAAACCCAAAAACATGCAACCCAAAACAGACCAGATTTCAAACAAACAAGGGCATGATTTTATTCCCAAGTATGCATAGAACAAGAATCTAGCATAAGAAAACAATCGATTATCACTCAAATGTCACGATTTGATCAAAATATATTTTGAGCAGTCGAAAAAAACCTAGAATCTAAATGCATTAATCTGTGTTATTGGTGCTTTTTAAACTTAGATTATTTTCTGATCAAGTTGTTTGAAAGGTTTTATGCAAAAAAATAGACCAAAATTGGTCCAAATCATAGAGTTAAGACAATGTTCTTTTTAAGAACACTATCTAAAACCTAGAAAATGAACCCAGAAAAACCCAACCAACTTTTCAACCCTAGAATGGTCATTTTAGGCCTTTAAAACATACTTTTTTCATCCCAACGAACCATATTATTAATGACAAACATAATTGAAACAAAAGAAACTAACAATAATGATAAAAACATAAAAAAACATGCATTAGTCTTCATTTCCAAAACTGCCAACTTAAAACAAAACGCATGCTTAACTAATCTGGGCTTTGAAATTGACATTTTGACATTCTAAAAGACTAAAACACAACTAAAAAACCTGAAACCAATGCCTCAACTCCTTACTACCACATTTGGCAATCATTGACACATTTAAAACATTGCATTTAAACAATAGAAATCAATTCAGCAAGTCTCATGGACTCCACTTTCAAGGTTTGTAGGTATATATCTCCCAAGCTTGAAATCTTCAAATAAGAATGGATTTCTAACGCTGCCTTCCCTTTCTTCTTATCTCTAAACCCGGTAAAAACAAATTGAACCCCTGGAATCTGAAATTGGATTGGATTTCTTAAACCTTATTCAAAGTTTCTCCTCTTCTCTCTTTTTCTCCTTCTCTTTTCCCTATTTTTCTCCTCTGATTACCTCTTCTTTTATAGGCTCATTCAAAGCTTCTAAATGAGTTTGTTAGGGTTATAACAAACCAAAACAAGGTTGGTTTCAACCCTGGATCAATGATTTTGGCTTTGGGTGGTTTTGTTACAAACTTGGAGGCCAAGGTGAAATGTTTTTGACTTTTTAATCTTGAGAGAATGATTTTAAACACTTGATAAAAACCCTCTTAGAGTTTTCAAGTGTGAACACACGAAAGAGTTGGGTGGTTTTGTGCAGATGAGTGTCTCAATTAAGACTGACTGGGTTGGCCACTTTCATGACTTTGTCGGACCAATATCGATGTCAACATCGCTAGAGATCACCTAATCATGGTAGAGGGGGCGCATACCTTTTGATTGGATCTATTATTGCTTAATTTTGAGGTTTGTAGCTCCATATTCATTCATTTGAAAGTGTCAACTCAATCAGTATGGAATATGAAAATGTAGTGATGGCTGACCGGGGATAAGATGTTGTTAAGATCATTGGAGAAAATGTGATGGAAACATTTGATTTCATGATAATGGGGTTATAAAAGGGGTGCATACCTTTTGATTAGATCCATTCTTGCTTAATTTGGAGGTGTGTAGCTCCATATTCATTCGTTTGAAAATGTCGACTCATTCAAAATGGAATCTGAAAGTGCAGTGATGGTTGACTTGGGACAAGATGTTGTTGAGATCAATAGATAAAATGGGATGTAAACATTTGATTTCATGGTAATGGGGTTGTACAAGGGGTGTTTCTCGGTTAAATGATGGTGGTTATAGCCTCAGAGGTAGTAAAAAATGCTACATTCACTCACTTGAAAATGCCTACTCAATCAGCCAAAACTGTCGAAGAAGAAGGTGCATAGTAGATGACGATGTTGTTTTGGCTAAACCCAACAAATTAGGGTTTTTTAATTTAGGTTCTGGCAAACTTCAATTGAATCCTTATTCTTTCCATTTCTTTTAATTTCATCCGTAATTTCCTCTTAAACTCTTAATTTGATGCAATTTCACCCTTGTCAAATTCAATTGCTAGCCCTAGATTTAAGCGTTTTTTACAGTTTGGTCCTTGATTTTTGATTTGTTTAATTGGGCCCTCAATTGATCAATAAAGTTTAATTTTCTTCGATTTGACTAATGATTTCACCGATTTCAGTACCTGACATCACACACTTATTACAAGTTGGTCCTTGGTTTGCAAATTGTTCAATTAAGTCCCTACTTGCCCATCATACTTTGAATTTTATGCAATTAAGCCCTGATTTGACCAATTAAACTTTTCAGAGTTCAATTTAAGTCCCTAAACTTCAATTTGTTTCAATTAACATCCAAATTGACTCTGAAAGTTGATTTTCCTTGCAATTAAGTCCTCAATAAAATTAATTAAACCTTCCAAAATTTTAATTGATTCCTTAAACACCTAAATAAAAATATTTTCACCAATAGGGCCTTTTATCAATCAAAATTAGGTTGTTAATTTTATTGATCTTGTACATTTTGGTCTCCTGACTTTTTACTTGTCGTTTTGGTCCTTCACCACCAACCTAGCAACCAAAGCTTAAGTATGTTTAACAGAACTTATTTGAATCATCAAAACAATAAAAAGCAAAAAAAAATCAAAAGTAAAAACAACAAGCAAAGTCCATGATGATAGTAAGCAAAAATAACATCTTTTTATGCATAAACAGTATTCCATATATTAAACTTATTCTCCTTTGGTTCAAATATCATGCTTACAACTTCAATAAACCTAGCAAGCTACCCTAAAACAATATAAAACACATCAACTTCAATACTTAACACATCTTGCAATGACTTTAAAAATTGATTAACCAAATATTAAACCATGCAAAATAGTATTCTATACTAACATTTCCCATTCCATTATCATATTCTAATATATTGAAACAAGATAATTAAACAAATTGAGCACATATAAGCTATATTTAAAGCATGCTTAAACATCTCAAAACAATAATCATGGCAAACAAAAAATGGCTTCAAATGATGCTGAAAAAAATATTACGAGTAATAATTTAAAAGACGAAATAAAAAGGGAAAGGGTGTGCTCATTGAGCTCCACCCTTTCATCAAAGTTTGAAGGTTTAACTTGTAAAGAGAATTTTGATTCATTCTTTGGATTCTTTGCTTCTTTCCTCTTGATTTTTCAACTTCTTTTTTGTCTTAAATTGATTTAGATCCCCCACATTTGCTTCTTAAAACACAATCTTTATCACCTATGCTTCAATTCTATTCTAAATATTCTATTGGTTTCTATGTATTTCCTTTCTTTTCTCTCTGTTATTTTTCAGGATTTACCTGTTAAATTTAATATACCGTGTAGTCAATCGATTGGTTACACGTGATATTATTATATTTATATAAACACATATTTATTATTAATAAAGGCTTAATTTATCTTTAATATTCATAAAATTTTAGATTAATGAATCTAGAGTAAAAATAAAGTTCATGGGATAAAAATATTTTGCAAAGAAAATTATAAAGTTGTTATAATTATGGGATTTCTAAAAATGTTTGTGTTGATGCTCTCTTAAATATTAGACATTTATTAGAGTCGTAAAGACTGATACATATTATGTTATTTTATTTATGTAAGGAAGCGAATATTCTCATAAGCTAAGGTATAAGGGATACTTAGAACTAATATGTAGGTGCTTGTTATAAAACATGTAAATTGAACTGACCCATATAAGAATTTTATATGGAGAAACTCCCATGTCTATTAAAATGTTCACGTGATGGTTATGTAAGTGATTCTTAGACTTGAGATCACTAAGTCATTTTATATAGAGAATATTATGCTTTGATCTTATTACAAGTTATCTTAATTGAGGTAATGAAAGGATAAACATTGGGTGTAACATAAACTATATGAAGGTATTTGAGTGATCAAAAAATGATTTATCATCCTAGGTGAATTAGAAAAAATGTTTCATCTGTTCTCAAATAGTATTGAATGAGAAATCCTTAACTAAGGTGAAATGAGATTTGAAAAGAGTTTCAAATTTTATTCAAATGATCAATGACTATTATGTAGAGAACAAACATGATTTAACATGATAGATATACTCCATGCTTTAATGTTAAATTGAAAGGATATTAATTACACTGAGAAACTGGTCACTGAAAGGTTAAGTCAAAACACTAATGACTTTTCTAATATTTAAAGGATCATGATACGTTACTAGATATTGTACTTGATCTTCAAATATAAATTAATCAATTGTTGAATTGATAATAAATTAAATTATTTAATTTATTTAATTATAATTATAATTTATATTTGGGGATAATATATTAGGAACCTAATAGTTCACACACATGAAGAACCATTAGTCAGAAATTAAACTGGGATAATTTAATTAAGTATGACTTGATTAAAATATATTTTAGAAATTAAGGACTAGAATATAATTAATACATGGATTATATTTCTAAACCTATAAAAATCAAGTAAGGACTTAATTAATTAAATTTATAAAATTATCCTTAAATAATATATGAATATTATTTAAGGGGCAAATAGATATTTTATCATTTATAGGGTTTTTAGGATTCCTTGAAAATATAAAGCTAAGCTTATTATATTTGTAAATGAAAAAAATAAAAAAGAGTGGTTTGTGTGGATTACCGTTGAAGGCCGGATAATTAGATGACTTGTGGTTTATGACAACTCAACTTTTAAGAAATTATTCAAAGTCGAAGAAGATCAGATATTTAGATAATAAATCCCTAAACAACTCTAGATCTATTTAACAAAATCCTAGGGACTCTTAAATAAATTTTTTTCATAGTTTTCACTATGTGTAAGATATTTGGAAAACACAACACTACCCCTATTTTCTTTATGATTTCTTTTTCTATTATAGCCTTAAAAAGGGAGGTTGTTATGAAACCATTTATGAGTTTGAAGATGATTTTTCAAAACTAGATCATATGAGATTCCTTTCTATTTTTTTACTTTGATATATTAGGAGATGATTCTTCTCTCTTATTCTTTTGTTATCCCTTCCCCTAGATGTTTAACAAACTCTTAGAAGTTGGGAGCTTTATAACTGAAACTTGGCTGAAAATAGTTGTTTGAGGGTGCACCTTCCATGAATTAATCATGGGAAATAAGAGGTTATTATGACCAACTAAGCCATAGATCTTCTAGAGGAGGTGTTATTCTTCAACTAGGATCAAACCATGCTTGATTTGGTGGCTTGTATCTTTTCCACCATCGATCTAAAGTGTGATGTGACACTGCCAAATTTTACTGAACCAAACAAGGTTGTTTTGGGACAAGAAGTTGAGGGCTTCCACGTTGCAAGTGGGGCACGAACATCGAAAAGGGGAGGCACAACCTTGTAAAGGAGAAGTTTCTTTATCGAATGATGGTTGTTAGAGCTTCTAAGATGGTCGGAGATGTCACGTTCATTCACTTGAAGGTGGTGACTTGATCAACCTTTTTGGCTAAAAAAGATAATAAAATAGGTACAGACGACATGTCACTATTTCTTCATTAAAAACGAGTGACATATTGTCTACTTAAACCCTAAAAATTAGGGTTTTGTAATTTGAGATTTTATAAATTTCAATTTGGTCTCTATTGTTTCAATTTAAGCTTAAATATCCTTAATTGAACAAAACTAATAAATTTTATGCAATTAAGTCTTTGTAAAAAATTAATTGACACCCCTCAAGTCTGGTTCCTTTTTTTAAAGTAGCCATTGGTATCTAATTTGTTAAATTTAGTCCCAAATAAAGCTTTAAAGTTTGGTTTTCTTTAATTTAGTCTCTGAAAAAGTTTGGTGCAACCCCTAATGTCGTGCACCTTTTGCAAAAAGATTCTTGGTCTTGAAGTTTTTCAATTTGGTCCTTAATTAACCCCTAAAATTTGATTTTCTTGCAATTTCATCCCTGATTCCATCTAGGTAAGCTTGTAAAAATTAAATTTGGTTATCTAAAATTTCAATCTTCTCAATTAAGCCTAAATTAAGCTTCCAAACTTAATTTTTCACCAATTAAGTCCTTAATCAAATTAATTTAACCCATTAACAGTCTAATTAAGTCCTTACACCTAATTAATTATTTTAATTTTAGTCTAAATTAATTTATAAACCTACCCTCGATTAGATCCATGATTAAATCAAACTAGCCTGTTAAAAATCTAATTAAGTCCTTACACCTAATTAATTATTTTAATTTTAGTCTAAATTAATTTATAAACCTACCCTCGATTAGATCCATGATTAAATCAAACCAGCCTGTTAAAAATCTAATTAAGTCCTCATACTTAATTTTTAGGCAAATTTGTCCAATATTTATTTAAGTTAAACTTGAATTTGTATAGTCCTTTACATTTGGGTCCTTCAAGGGTGCAATTAAGTTTCTAAAAACATTAAAGATCCAATTTGGTCCCTCCATTTCTCATTTATGCATGGAGACCCCTCTTCAACCTGTTTTTACCAACCAAGTCGCTTGTCTTCTTGTACTTATTTTTATTTTTCAACTTTTAAAAAAAAATTGTATAAAAGAAAAGGATAATTTTAGGGATCTCAAAATTAGGTTATGACATTCCTTACACCAAGTATGCAAACCTAGTTATTTATGTTTTAAGTTATTGTATTATGGTTTTTTAGTATTTATAGTGTAGTTTGCCTGTATATTTTTAGAGTTTTACAACATTTTCATTGAGAATTAAAGTTTGATTTCTATTTTAGGGTTTGTTTATGATTTGAAAAAATTTAAATTTGTTTGTAATTTGATGTAATTGATTTTGATTTTATAACTTCGGTGTGTTATACTGAAAGAAATTATAGGTTCTTTAATTGGTAACAATCATATTTTGTTAAATTTATTGTTAAGTTGAAAATTTTAGGAAAATTATTTTTTTATGGAATGGATAACAATTAAATAGTATTAATTTAGATTGAATAAGTCTAAATTGAACAAATAATAGATAATTAGTTGGGAAATAATAGATTTATTTAGTTGATGTTTTACACATCATTACATTTGTTGTACAAAAATAATAATTGGTTATTAGATTGTTAATTTTAATTACCAAAGTTAAATCTTGAATTGATTGTTTTTAATAAATGTTGTCATTATTAATCTATATAGGTTTCCTAAGTAATTGATGATCTTTCATGAATGTATCTAGATTCACCTTGAGGGTTGTATAGGGAAGATTATTGTAGAGGGGTTAAAGGTGTTGTGACGTGCACGACGGCGAATGACGAAGTTATCTCCTAGAATCAAAGGGGTTTTGAGTTTAATAATAAATTTATATTACAAGGTTCAGGAGTGGCCACCTAGTATTATGGTCATTAGAAAACCTAATGGTCTACGAGAGTCTTGGTAAGTAGATTAGTTGTGCAAGGAAAAGATGCATCACTCTTAGTGCACCTTACCTATGGTACGTTGCATCGTTGATTGATTGTTAATCTAATGCATGTTTCTATTTATTGGTCTCATCTAAGGTTCAAGGTAGATCTCTCTTCGTGAGGAAGCCTCTACCTTATTGGGTTAAATCTTAATTGTTCTAAGGCCTAAATTTTAGCATCGCAATTATTTTTTATTTTGTATATTTAGTACCTAAGGGTATACTTTACAATGTAATTTTATACCCTCAAAATATTAAAGTCCACAACTAAACTTAAACACTCTTAACAATAAACTAACTAAACAAAATAATTATTGTGGAATTTTTTGTATTTTAGCTAACTTCTAATGGATAATCATAAAGTGATTACGATATTCATTTTGTATTTTTCTAACATAATAAAAATATGATTTTATCTTTTAAAAGAATATACATAAGAAAAAACTGGTCTGGTGCATGAAAACAAAACATAGTTTTTTATATTTTTGAATGGAGGACCTTTTTAAGATTTTTAAGATTTGTTTTTTGAAATTTCAGAGAAAACCAAGTATTTTAATACTGGGTTTGTATCTTACAATGCAAATCTACAACCAATATTAAATAAAATTCTTGAAGAAAAAATATTTTTTTGTTTTCTGAAACAAGGGAACTTTGATTTGAATTTTTGATTTTTTTTTGGAATTTCTAGAGAAAAATCAAGTATTTTTAATACTTTTTTTTCTTACAATTAAGTATACAACCTGATATATAGGTAAAAGTGTTGGAAAGTACAGAGGAACCCAAAACTATTTTTCAAAATAGTCCCTAATTTTTTTTAATCTTTTTTATTAGGCTTATTTGGTTAAACATTAAAAATAAAGACAAATTAAAACTAAGAAAAAGATATTGGGGTGTGTTAGGTAAACACACCTTTAGTCTAGGGCTGGGCTAATTGGCCTCAAAGCCCAAGCCTAAGCTAGTTGATTTGGGTTTGTTGAAGGCTCAATATTTTTTTCTTCTTCCCTTGTTTTAAGATGAGCTGGACCCAACCCAGCCATGTAGGGTGGGTTGAAGGTCCACACCATTTTACCCTACTCTTGGCAAATGCCAACAGTAACAAGATGTGAATTAATTCATGTCTTGCATGAAAAAAAAGTAGGAGGGAAGGAGAAGAAAGCTTACCTGGCTAGAAAAGGGTGTTGTCCTTGCTAGTCCGTCATTCTTGGTGGCTCGATGTGGAGGCTAGTAGAGCTGGTGGTGCAGGTCTAGAGGTTGGTGATGTTGGGCTTGCCTATGGTTGCTAATGGTTTGGATATGGCTAGTGGTGATAGTTAGAAGGAAAAGAGTTGTCGGTTATGGGAGACTACTATGGTGGTAGAGGAGCTAACGCTGAGCTATTGCTTGTTTACGGTTGTTGAAGCTATTGTTGGTTTATAGTGGAAGAAGCTACTAGAAGGAGACCAGAAGACTGTGGACAACTCCACGATGCACTTGAACAAAGAAGGAGCTTGTCTTTATTGGTGGCTAAAGGCATTCCTACTACTATTCACGGTTGAGGTTGATGGAGTTGCCAATCTAGAAGTGGAGAGGTTGCACTGGTGTTGTTGAGTGGTAGCTGGAGTGACCGTTGGTGGCTTACGCTGGTTGTTAAGGGAGGAGAAAGATGTTTAGATGGGCAACTAAAAAAATGGTGTGTAAAGGAAAGTTTTTTTGATCAATTTTCACTTTGATTTCTCCCCCTTTTTTGCCCGAAATTCACTCATATTTATAAGGAATGAAAGAGGAACATGTGGTCATTATTAGGAATAAATCTTAGCCCTTAATTCAAACAGGAAGGATCTCAACCGTTGGCCAAAAGTCACTATCACAAACTATGAAACTAGGGTGCAAAGGCTGATCGGGTCAGCTTTTTTAGGGCGGAGTTATGGCGGCTATAGAGATGACTAACCAGCAGGAATCATGCTGGGGCATAGTAAGGTGTTGAGCCATACGAGTGATGTCTTGTTTGTCTTGTATAGTGGAGAGATGAGACATTAAATTCCTATGAAAAGTGGCCACTCGGACAGCTTTTGATGTACAAAAGGTTAAAGATGATGAATAGTTGCCTCTTTTTTTATATTGGTCAAAAGGATATCGTTTTGTACCAAAACCAACCGTTTTTGGACAAAATGCATTGTTTCATTTAAATAAAACAATGTCGTTTTGACACCTTTAGGGTTTTAATTTGGGATTTGACTAAAATTCTATTTAGTCATTTGACTTTTGATTTCTATTAATAACATTTCTAATTGACTTCAAACTTTTAATTTTATGTGATTTTACCCTTTCCAAACTCAAATATCAACCCCGAACTTCAGCTCCTTTTCATTTTGATTCTTAGTTTTTGATTTATACGAGTTGATCCTCAATTAACCATTTGACTTTCAAATTGCTTCAATTTCACCCCTGTTTTCAACCAAATTATATCCTCGAAGTTTAATGCCTATTTTGAAAAGGTCATTGGTTGTGAATTTCTTCAATTTGACCATTAATTGACCATAACCAATTCACTTTGTAAAAATTAAATTTGGTCCTTTAAAATTTCAACTCGATTAAGCCCAAATTGGACTTCCAAACTTAATTTTCACCAATTAAGTCCCTAATAAAGTTAATCTTGTACATTTTGGTCTCCTAACTTCTTACTTGTCATTTCAGTCATTCACCACCAACTTGGGCAGTCTTTTAGGCTTTTTTATGTGTATTCTCTTGTATTTTTTTAGATTTTCTTTTTTAGATTTTTTAAATATTTTTATGGGGTAAAAAAAGGGTAACAACAATGTTCATAGACAACGTCTTGGTCTATTCAAGCTCGTACTTAGAGCATGATTAGTACTTAAAAGTGTATTTTTATCAAGGTTTTATATCATCAGTAATGGTGTAAGAATAAATATAGTTTAAACTCAACATGAACTTTAATGTTTGATACTAACATGTTTTGTATTTGTTATCTTATTCACTCTTAATACTTTGCTTGTTAAATGACTAATCTAGATTTATGTTGTATAACCTTGCTACAACAAATACTTGACACTTTCATAACCCAAACCATATGGTATAACCGACACATGTGCTATGAAAAGAACTTAATTTGTTGTTAACATAAGTTATAATCATGAATACCTGACAACAATTACAAGTATTAGCATTACTCGAATAAGATAACTAATGTAATCATGTTAACAATTTATAATCCGATTGGAACCTCCTTTGTGTGTGGTTTCCAGTTGAGTAATAAGAGTTTATACTATACTTATTTGAAATACCCTTAGTGGATCCTCTAACCTTGACAGTTGTTTTTATCATTGTTTAATCCTTATATCAATATCACATCTCAAAACTCTCTTCAACTTATTATTATTATTATTATATAGTTAAGCTCTCTGTGGTTCGACCCCGGTCTTACCGGGTTATTTATTACTTTGACACTCTTGCACTTAGAAGAAGACATCAATCTTCTGGTCATGTCAAGTTTTTGGCGTTGTTGCTGGGGAGGTAAATTCTTGTATAAATTATAATATTTATTTTATTTTCTCTTTTCACTTTTCATTTTATCTAACTTTTGTTTCTTTTATTTTGTTTTGTTTTGTTTCTTTTTCTTTTTTTTTCTTCCTTTTATTCTCTTCTTACACGTGTATGAGAATTTGGTCACGTACATTAAGTGATAGACTTTGTAGGGTATCCTCATCATTTTCAAAAAATATGGCCGAAGAAGATAATCAGTCGCTTCATAATGAGAATAATGAGAATAATCGTAGGAGAACACTTAGAGACCACATGAATCCCATAAGAACAAGTGCACCCTCATGCATCTCATTTTAATTTTAAGCCAGACATTATTCAACTTTTACCTTCTTTTCATGGCTTAGAATTAGAAAATCCATACTTGCATTTAAGGGAATTTGAAGAGGTCTGTAACACCTATAATGACTCAAATTGTAGCATGAACACCATCAGATTAAAGCTTTTTCCTTTTTTATTAAAAGATAAAGCTAAAACATGGCTGCAAAATTTGAGACCAGGATCTATTTGTGCTTGGGATGAAATGCAACAACAATTTTTAAAAAAGTTTTTTTCATCTCACATAACAAACTCTTTCAAAAGACAAATTAGCACTTTCACTAAAAAACCAGGAGAAACATTTTACCAATGTTGGGATAGGTATCGAGACTTGCTTAATACTTGCCCTCATCATGGTTTTGAAACATGGAGACTGGTTTCACATTTTTATGAAGGGTTAACACCTAGAGATAGGCAAATGGTTGAATTGATGTGCAATGGAACTTTTGAAGATAAAGACCTTAATGAAGCAATGAAGAACCTAGACTTGCTAGTTGAAAATGCTCAAAATTGGGACACTACAGGCACTTATGAGGCACCAAGTAAAACCCAACTTCATACACCTAGTGGAGGTATGTACAACCTTAGGGAAGATCATGACCTCCAAGCCAAGTTTGCATCTTTAGGTAGAAAGGTCGAGGCACTAGAATTGAAAAAGAGTGATCAATTAAAATCTGTTCAAGACATTGTGTGTCAAATCTGTGAAACCAATGAACATATAACCAATGACCGTCCAACTTTGCCTTCTTTTAAGGAATGTCTCCATGAATAAGCTCATGCTTTAAACAGTTTCCAAAGGCCCAATCATAACTCATACTCGCAAACATACAACCATGGTTGGAGAAATCACCCAAATTTCAATTGGAAGAGTGATAACAATAATGCATAAACTTCACAGCCACCATTTCAAGCACACTATAATTTCCAAAATTCTCATGGATATGCACCTCTTTATGCTCCCTCTCCTAAAAGAAATTTTGAGGAAACATTGCATGCATTCATTGAAAAGCAGGAGACAATCAACACTCAACTTGCTCAAAACATGACAGATTTTAAAGATACTCTTGCAAAATTGACATCTGCTTTCAGTTTTCAAGAGAAAGGTAAGTTTCCATCTCAACCACAACAAAATCTCAAGGGGCAATACAATGGGAATGCAAGTAGTTCTGGAAGCCAACACATAAATCAAGTCAAATCAGTCATCACTCTTCGCAGTGGTAAGGTTATTGAAAAACCCATTCTTAAACATTGTGAGAAAGATGATGAGTCAATCTCTAAGGGTAAGGAAAGTGTTGAATCTGAACATTATAAAGAAAAGACTTATTCTTCGCCAGCACTTCCATTTCCTCATGTCATGACCAAACAAAGGAAAGTCAATCACAACTCTGAAATCTTGGAAACTTTCAAGCAGGTAAGGATCAATATACCTTTGTTGGATGCTATTAAACAGATACCTTTTTATGCTAAATTTTTGAAAGATCTGTGCATTGTGAAGATAAAATTGAATGTGCAAAAGAAAGCCTTTTTAGCCGAACAAGTAAGTGTCATTCTTCAGAACAATAATACTTTGAAATATAAAGACCCTGGTTATCCTATAATTTCATGCTTTATTGGAGAATATAAAATTAAAAGAGTTTTACTTGATCTTGGAGCTAGTGTGAATTTACTTCCATATTCACTTTTTTAGAGTCTCAATCTAGGTGAGTTAAAACCAACTTTTGTAACTCTCTTACATGCTGATAGATCTGTAAAAGTGCCTAGAGGAATAGTTGAAGATGTGTTGATACAAGTTGATAAATTCATTTATCCTGTGGATTTTATTGTCTTGGATACACAACTTGTTGAAGCATGTAATTCATTTCCTGTTATTTTAGGACATCAGTTTCTTGCAACTTCTAATGCATTGATTAATTGTAGGAATGATCTGATAAAGCTATCATTTGGAAACATGACATTGGAGATGAATATTTCCAACATTTGCAAGCAACCTAGAGATGATAATGATTTACAAGAAGTAGATTTTATTGAAGAATTAGTTTATGATCAATTTGAATCTACCTTGAGTAAAACTGAGTTTGATGAATTTGAAGAATTGCAAATGATTTATTCTCAGGAAGAAATCATGGATGAAAAAGGCACCGAAAATATTGATGCAGATCTTTTGTCAAGAGTGACAATAGATTCGACATCCGATATCACACGAATCGATGATTACTTTCCTGATGAATCCTTACTTTCTCTTAGTTCAATGCCTTGGTTTGCTAAAAATATCAATTTTCTTGCTTCAGAAGATTTGCCAGCTCATTGGAGTACCCAAGACAAAAGAAAGTTTTTGAACGAAGTGAAGAACTTTTATTGGGATGACCCCTACTTATTCAAATATTGTCCTGATCAAATATTTCAAAGATGCATTGCGGACAATGAGGTAAGTAGTGTCATTAAACTTTATCATTCTGAGGCATGTAGGAGTCCTTTCTCGTCAAAAAAGATGACTGTAAAAATCTTACAAAATGGATTTTATTGACCCACCATGTTTAAGGACACGCATGCATTCTGCAAAACTTGTGAAAATTGTCAAAAAGTTGATACTGGTAAAAAAGTTTTTCTTTATAATTCTCGACTCCATTTATTTCCTGGAAAGCTAAGATCAAGATAGAGCGGTCCATTTATTGTGAAACATGTGTATCCTTATGAGGCCTTTGATATTGAGAATCCAAAGAATGACAATGTTTTTAAGGTAAATGGACATCGTTTGAAAGCTTACTTTGATAATTTTCCTAGTGAAAATGAATCTGTTGGTTTGAATGATCATGTAGATAAAGGTTGATTTTTTTGTTTTTCTCACATTGTTTTTGTGTTCTTTTTGGTGTGACTATTATTTTGCTAGTCTCTCTCACCCCGGTCAAATGGCGGATAACGGTACTCCGTAACTCTTAAGTCGGTTCTTTCAGTTTCCCATAATAACTAATATATATATATATATATTTATGCAATTCTTTGCTCTTTCTCCCTTCTTTGAATCTCTTCTCCAATTCTCATTTGAAAATGGACACCACTCATGAAAAATTGAAAAAGTATTTTCCCGCTTTGCCTCCAAATGCGATTGCAAAAATTTACCGTGCTAGGTGTGCAAGATTGAGGTTGGTAATGAATCATGGAATTCCTGAAGATATTCGCTGGCTAATTGAAGCAAAGGTCTGATTATCAAGTGAGTCCTTTAATTCTTTCATTTCATACATGCCTGGGATTAGTAAAAGCACTTTTGTAAAGAAACGTCGTGCAAAACGACTGAAAGTCTGTCACAGATGTGCCAGATGGACTTGTAATGCAACATGTCGTTTTTTAGGAATGGTATCTATAAACCGTGAAGATAAAATACAATTCATTAAGGATGGCCTGAGTAAGGGGTCTTTAGATAATCTTCTATTGACTCTTGAGACACATCCTAATGGAGATGTGCATCGTGCAATTCATGATTTACGGCCATAATTCCATAAAAAACATTGTCGATATAGTCTTGGGAATCTGACTAAAAAAGACCATGTTTGCCGGTTTTTAAAAAACCTGGATGGGAAGCCTATCCCCAACCCATAGAGGGCGTTTCAGCCGTTCTTGGACGTAAAACCAAGGGAAGATGTGAGCCACAACACAACTACCTATATATACACATGCTTTTTCAAAACAAATCAATAAAGAGAGAGAGAAAGAGAGAGTGAGTGAGACTCCGGCTGGCCTATATATAGGTGGTATGATTGCATTTTCAATTTCTCATCTATAAAATCTTCTCTTCCTTCCCTTTATTTCTACTCAACCCATACATTCAACAGATATAGAAGTGTGTAGAAGTGGCAGGTTCCTCCAGTCATCACATAAAAAATATTTGTGTTTTCGATGGATCCAGTCTTGGGAAAGAAAAAGAGTTTTTAGAATTAGCAAATCATCTTGGACAAGTACTAGCTGAGAGAAAGATTCATTTAGTGTATGGGGGAGACAACCTTAGGTTAATGGGAGGTGTGTCAATAGCTGCATTTTTAGGAGGTAGTCAAGTTTTGGGGGTCGTCCCCAAAGCTTTAGCAAAAGGGGACATCATTGGAAAAATAACTGGAGAGGAACTCCAGGTCTCCATAATGTCTGATCGATTGAATGCAATGTTTTACCATGTTGACGCCTTCATTGCCTTACCAGGTGGTCTGGGCACATTGGAAGAGATCTTTCATATTTCCTCTTGCGCCCAACTGCACATTCACCATAAACCTATAGGTCTGTTAAATGTTAATGGTTTTTATGATTGTTGTCTTTTCTTGATCAAGCTGTGGAACATGAATTTCTAACATCTTCGGCACGACAAATCATAATCTCTGCTGCTACTGCTGAATAATTGATTGAACAACAACAATCTTTCATCCCTGTAATTGATCCCACCATTAGTCGCATAAATAGATCGACTAAGGAAAGTCGTAAAAAGTTTA
>Ga0307511_10003355_pt1 | contig 16481 bp, 21 predicted proteins | sample 13_EM_MG_FD_200266 | JGI IMG/M metagenome (GOLD analysis project Ga0307511, IMG submission 200266) | Populus trichocarpa ectomycorrhiza microbial communities from riparian zone in the Pacific Northwest, United States - 13_EM | ecosystem: Host-associated > Plants > Roots > Unclassified | place... | reverse complement strand
GTTTGCAGTCCATCATGCAAGATCTTCAGATCATCCGTGTCTTTTGTGCTTAACGTGAGCGTGGTGTTTCCAGATCCCTGATTGCGTAGCTGGTCTTCGACTGTTTTGAACACAACATAAAGGGATAACATTTCCTGCGAGAAATTGCGGAACTGCTCGGGGGCGCCTGCGTATGAACTGTACACGCTCCAAACCAGGGTGCCAACACCCAGAAAATCACCAACTGAGAACCCCAAACTCATGGCGGTCGTAGTACGTCTAGGGTTTAGTCAATTCTCTGAATTGTGAAGCGCAATAGTTGTGAGCTTTGTTGCGGGACCGTTGATAAATTTCCTGGAACAACCAACGTTGGGTGGGGTTTGCGAGGCTGAGTGTGCACATCACATCTGTTTTCGTAATTGGAACGTTAACAAATGACAGGTAACGGAATTACATGCACCCAATTGCAATCCTTGTCGTTGTTTCAAACACCAAACGTACCCAGAATTTAAGCGGTATGTAGTGAACAGTCCTGCAGCGCCCCTGCAACACCGTCTCCGGCCATATCTCGTGATAGATCATGAGCATAGTGATTCCGGCTAAATGCATATCTATGGAAATGTGTATGCTCTACAACATGGTTATGCTCATATCTCGCTATGATCACCCCTTCCAATATCATCTCCGCAAAGGCCTACCCCCCCCTCAGTCCCCTCATAGGCCAGGTATCCAGGCCGTAGTACGTCTAGGGTTTAGTCAACTCTCCGGACTGTGGAACGCAATAGTGGTGAGTATTGTTGCGGGAATGTTGATAAATTGCCTGGAGCAACCACGTGGGGTGGGGTTTGCGAGGGTGAGTGTGCATGTCACATCTTTTTTAGTAATTGAACGTTAACAAATGACAAGTCTCGATTCTCACATTTCATTTATCGGAGTTAGTGATTTACTCCTGATTACGGGTTATGTAATCCGCTGCGGGTAGGACTATGTGTAGCATACCACAAAGTTATCGTAGCGTAATAAATCCACAATCATCACGCAGGTAGTTGCACTTGCAGGATTTACATGTACCCAATCGTAACCCTTGTCATTGTTTCCCACACCAAACGTCCCAGAATTTCATCGCTATGTCGTTTCTTGGCACCCATCTAAGCACAGTGAACCCTCATATAAGCAACCCCCGCGATGAGGAGTATGTTCATATAAGAAATTGTACACCGCAATCCCGGGGTAAAGACCACTAGCCATCTTCAATTCCGGGGTGTCTGTGGAACCGGGAGAATGCATGAAGTTCCGATGGAAGAGGCTCCTAATTCATGGAAGGCGTATGACCGGCACAGCACCTGTTGTTCCAGAGATATGGGACCTCCACAAGCCATTGTCGGTCATTGTCATTGTAGGCATCTAGCCGAATACGACAAGCCGATTCCATTTTCGGACAAGTGCATCGAGCCACGTGACTAGTGTGTGGTAGTGCCTTGGCGGTATTCAAAAACTGTGTCACTATTTGTCAAAATTTGTCACCGTGTGAAATATTATGAATTATTATTGAGATTCAATATATAGATAGATAAGACCATCAGGTAGCATCTCCAGATTTCGGATTTGAATTTGGAGATGTAGGTGTTGAGCAAAGCGAGGCTAACGTTGTAGAACAGGATCCTGCGGGTAACGCCCAGTTAAATAATGTTACCAAATGTCACCGACAACACCGTGTAGGACGAGCCCGCTTGGTCGATTTCGGCAACCAGAGGGTTTCCGACGTCGGAGACTACTTTCATGACCCCTTGAGAAGAGCTACAGAATACCCCCGAGGGTCAAGTTCTGCCAGAACTCGAGCTGCACTGGGGCGATTTTCCTAAGCGTTGCAACCGTGTTTGGTGGGTGCCAACGACTGGGAGTTCTACAGGCTTATAGCAGCGTAAGATCTCGGTGTCGCGGCTCCGCAATTCTTTGGGGAATCAGGAAAGGATGCCAAGGCAACAGCCAAACCGTTGGCTGTCCGCACTCCGGGTAATGCACCTCATTTACGGAAGCTACTCCAGCCGTCAGGACTGGAACCCGGCAGGTATCAGAGAAGAGGGCGGGGGCATTTTCAGAGGAGCAAGCGGTGTCCGTAACCGGTCGGGTGCAGCGGGCGAAGGTATCCATAAGGCCAATGACGGAACAGGAGGATTGTGATGCTCACGTGACTCGTGAATTAGCAAAACTACGAAATTTGGTAATATCACGGTGCTCAGAATTCTCGGTGAGGAAAGAAGTGTGGATGGAGAAGACCGACAAGCGATTTCCGACACATTCCAAAAATTTGCAAAGGAAAGGGACGATTCCCATCGCCGGCGGGGCGATGTGGGGGATAATCTTGAGGCACCAGACGGGATTATCGCGGGACTCAGGGAGCAAATTACTGGGAAGGGTACCGAGTTGGAAAAGAAACTTGCTGAACAGACTCATGTGGTAGCCATATTTGCGGAACAGGCAGTGCAGATGAAGGAGAGGCTGCAGGTTGCCGAGCGGAAGGCAGGGGAGGCAGAGGAGCAGAGGAGGCAGAGGAGAAGTGGAAGGCATGGGTGGAGAAGGAGGCACAGGTGAAGGAAGTGAAGGCAGGGAAGGCAGAGAGGAAGAAGTGGCAGGCAAAGGGTAAGGCACTACCGGTCGAGACGATAACAATCGCCACCCAGACCAACCATATCCAGGAACCGAAGGCGATGCAGGTGGAAGAAGGAACACAGACGGATGGAATTACACATGCGGAAGAGGGTACACAGACGGAAGTGGGAATCGAGGAGCTGGAAAAGGTGATGGAGCGGAAGAGAGAGAGGAAGGGGAAGAGGAGAGCCCAGGACAGTGAGGATACAGTGATGAAGGATGGGTCAGACAATTCCGGTAACTATCAGGAGATGTACGAGGACCTTGTAGGAAATACTCTCGGATAAATGCAAGGCCGGAAGGAAAAGTCGATCATGGGCAGAAAAGGGCAACTCTGAATTATGCAAGTAAAAACTGGGATGACCGAAAGGGCAAGTCTGAATTAAGGATCAAGGGATATAAGGAGCGAAATCCGGCGAAGGAAAAAGGGGATAAGGCAGTAGAACCATAGCATTCATACTATAGCGATCTCTACATAGTCTTGACGAATACATCTATTCTTCTCTCTCTTCCAAAGATTCCTCCGCTTAATAACCTCGTAATCTTTACAGACCTATCCAGGTATGAGGGTGTGGACGAGGCTCTGGTAGCGGCACCTCCAGCTACTAAAAAACAGGCTGCTCCACGTTTGGCAGCAGGACCGGTTGGGAAGCGATCCCGACCAGCCAAAACCCCCCTCGGAGCACATCACCTGACGACATCGGACCATTAGTTAAGGCGATGGTGTTCCATAGGGTCCCCTGCCAGAGACCCATGGCAGATACGATACACGATGTTGCACTGAAGGGGATAATGGGGGCACTCTGGCTCTTAGGAGGTATGCGGAGATTGGGTAAAGCCACCAGCTCCATTGTGGTGTTCTTTGATAGGAAGTTGGCACTCGGGAGCCCCCTGAAGGTGAGGGGACGCTGGCTACCGATTGAAGCCTACGACTTTGACAGAGGGAGGAGAAGGGTGAAACGCAGTGACTGATGATGGAAGACTCTTGATGTCGGTTTATATATCACGTCTTTATTACCCCGACTGGTTCTTTCTTTTCTTATACAGTGGATGGATTTGGGTCTAGCACAGTTTGTATGTAGGGAGTTTAGTTTTCTCGGGGGTCGACCGCTCCAAATGGAGGTTCCGTCAAAGGTTCCAAGGCCGCCGCATAGCCTAAGGGTGTTTAAGGCGTATAGACTGGAAAAAAAAAAAAAAAACCAACCAAGTGTTTACCTATTAGGTACCTAATTTTCAAGGTAGAGGCAGCCAACTCCTGAGAACTTTGGTGTGTTGAGAATTCACTATATTTAGCATACATCATATTCTGGCTATCCCAAGGCTCTAGACTCATGCAGATGACCAAGAAAATTAATATACGTACGTCACTGGTGGTGGTTGATGTAGGTTATATCACCTGACCCATCTCAATGTAAACTTCACATCGCTTCTACGAATTGGTACGGTAGACTAAAGCTCTGTTGTGAGGGTTTATGATAGCCCAGGGTATTACGTTCCTGAAATCTTGCCATATGTATATTCCAAATAAAGACTATAGTTTGGCGAATTAGTTCTCGGCAAAGTCTAGAAGGCTAGCTCTTATTAATGAGTATGCGGGTTCAGGTTGTCCGGGGGTGATATTCTCATAATTGTTATAGCAATTGTGTCTGAAGCATACTTGCAGTGCGTGGCAATCGTTCAGGTGATAAGCTAAACGTAAGTGTAATGTAGACGTGCAAAATGCAGGACACGAGCCAGGATGTGAATAATTAGCCAATCAGTACTCCGTACACTGGGAAAAGTAACAAGTAAGAAGCGAACATAAACGGACGTATTGTAAGGTGACTGCAAAAGATGACACTATAATAGAAAGCAATGATATCATGATATTAGAAATTAACCGAATCTATAACGAAAAAGCATTTGGACATGAGAAATAACAACCAGGCTAGTTCAGGGTAACTCGAGTGTAGTCGATATGCGTTCCAACATATTTGTACCACCTAGATACCCCCTGACGAAACCAAGCCCTGGATACGACTACGTGTAGCTGGTGAATCGCCAAATGCCCCCCGTATAGGAGTTAATACCCCCCAATGGGGAGACTTTTAACAATGTTGAGATGTTCTTAACCCCTCCCCTACTCTCCAGTAGCTATCGATAGGGTACGTTCCGACATGCTGCTCTATATATGTGCTAAATTATATAAGTATCCGTAATATAAGTGAAGGTCACCCATAAGAGTTGAGATCGTAGCATTATCACCACCACGGCACAGCCTATGGATTCTACAGTCAGTCTTAGGGAACTACCCCCTATGGGGCAGTGCACTTCCACTCAGATGTACATTAAGTTTCACGAAAAGTTTGCAGGCAATCACCACAAGCGGGGGCTTATAAAAAGGGATGTTCGGCTTGGTAAATGGCTTTGTGTAGCGAGTATAGCCCTGGAAAGGGGGTGAGCCGATAGGGTATAACGAGTTTATTTCTCGGACGGGGAGATTTTAGGGGGAATGGGTGTATAGGACCTTCATACAATGGCTTTAATTATCTCAATCAATGAGCCTACAAACATCTGTTGTAATATGTGATTTTTAGCTGAATGCTTACCACATGAACCCCGAGAATCAATTCTTGTTTTAGTCCGCATTGCATGTCGCACAGCGCCACTATTACCGTGTTCCTCTCTTATTAGTGTATTGGTTCGCTTACATCCGTGTCGGCTCATCATGTATTTAACTGCACCTATTTCCACTATTACTAGAAGAATCAAGGACGTTTCCATATTACTATTCTCCACGTAGTAGACGCAAGTCTTCCACGATGTCTCTCTCACTGCTCGTTCCCAAAATATCGTTGCACACGTTTGGATAGCATCTATATTCATGTTAAATTAGCAATAGCCACAAAATTGCAAGTTGGAATGGTCTTAACTAGAGGCACTAACCTATGCAACATGAGCAATTCCAAGACCTCTCATTGTATCAACTATCTGCATAGCATCAATGCCTATTTCGACCTTACCTTAAGGGGCTAGTTGATAGCACCCTCTGCTCTGTACACCAGATCTTCCCAAGGGTCCAGCGATATCACCACATCCCTATTTCCACTTCCCAGTCCGACATTAGGTGTAGTCTATACCGGACACGGAGGGTAATACGGAGAATGGGGTGCACTATTAAGGTGCGCTAGGATTAACTCTCCCTTCCAGATGGCCACTGTGACTCTCCACAAGCAGCGTTCGAGATCTTGCTCCCCATAATCTACTCCCAGACATCTCGACTCCCTGCACGCTGAACTCAACACTACAGGTTTTATCAAATTTGACTATTTTGTTTGGAAAGAATTGTTCCTATTGTAAATACTTGTAGTATAGTTAGAATACTAGCCACCCTGAAGACTTTACTCATGCTATACAGAGGACATCTGACATCAGTAATCCAGATACTTACTCCAATCTCAGCCGATAGGGCCCATATTTAAAGTAAATATCGTTAACAAAGTACTACTCCTCTCCTACTATAAAATGGGAGGATGAGTGGAGTACACCAACCATACCCCCAATACGAGTGTAGAAGGCAACTACATGCTGAGCTTTGCATCAAGCACATGCCTCCGGGATTGTACCGTAGTGTTTGTCCTATTGATGATTTATTTACATAGCTTTGGAGTGGGGTTATCAATATTATTATCAGTTAGTACAATTATGAAGTCTCCTCATACGAGTACTAAGCTTTTTTAAAAAAATTAATAAATAAAAATATAAAGATGCTAACTATGGTGGACGGGTAGCTAGCTCCAAACGCCTGGCTTGTGTGCGTGTAGCAAGGAGATTTAATCCATTGACCTTATGGCAAATATTCATAGATGTGGCATTTCAGGCTCACTTTGATACCACGACAGCTAGGTACGACTAGAACAGAATTTTACACAAGTGCAGAGGTAGCCATGAGTAGAGGTTGAGGCCTGGCGAGCCGCGCAGGCAAAAGTTACTGTAGTTGCCAGAGTTTCTCCGGTATCTAAAATGTCTGTCTCGGCTCCCATCATGCGGTTGGTCGTTAGCAGGATGTAAGATGGGTGGGGTGGTACGCCATTGGCAAAGAGATTGTCAGCATTCTGACTGTGATCTTGCAATATAAGCACTTTTTGTCTGTCTTAGATGATCCTCTCTTGGTATCTATATTTACTCCTACAGTGACAATATCGCCAAACCTCTGCAGCTATGGCGTGGTGGGTTTTTATTTCTATTTTTTAAAAGACTATACATGTTTCGACTTAATGTCATGCGGCGATGGCGTGGTGGGTATTGTAGAGAGTTTATGGTCGGTAGTTCAGGTTCGATACTGAATAGCTACCTTCGAGAGGTAATTGATTGGATGACAAACATATCCATCTAACCTGACGGACTGCACACATGTCAGCTTCCTCTACTTACAAATACCACTGCGATCACAAAGGCTGCGACAGCCAAGTACTTTATTGGGGGAGTCGGATGTAGAGCTTCTAGTTGATTGGATGGAGGGTATAGCACATTTCCGGAGGTACCACACCATGTAGCTGTATTGAACGAAACAAAAAGAATATCAATGTCAATTTTCGTTTGGCTCCTTCAAACCGCCTTTGGCCATTAATCTACTTGAGTTATCATCCTCGCATGAGAATGGAAGATCAGAATATAAGAACTCCAGAAATCGAGACTTTAGGTATCACTGGAATAGCATGGACGCACGAAATAGATACCGGGAGACTAATACACACTTGGTACTACCACAATTCAGTATTACAGTATACCTACTGGGAATTAGAAATATTGCGTACCTAATATAAGCATTCTGCAATGAGCTATTGCTAAGCATATAGATATATTTCCTAAAAAAACATAGAAAGGAAAGTAAACAAAGATGTTGAGCAATGTCATAAGATTAGGTATCTGACGGGTACAATCAAGACGTGAACTTTAACTACACAAATGCAAAGGCTATTTGTGGTATGCAATGGGAATCCGTAAGGCACTCCCCACCCCGGAGAGGGATCTAAGCAAATTTCAACGTTACTACCCGTAGCCAGTAACACTCCCAAGTTAAGTAGCCAAGACCTATGGTGCCTGTTCCCCAACCCTGGCAATCTTCACTGCTAGCAGCTCCACCACGGATTGATGGTTAGAACTACGCGCTTCATCGAGCGCAGTCGTCCCCTTCCCTGTTTTCAGATCAATGCTCGCACCACTCTCCAGCAGCAATTGTACGATTTGGGCTTGGCCGTGCCGAGCGGCATGATGCAGCGCAGTCTCGCCATTGGAGTTTGTGGCATCAATGGTTGCGCCCTTGCCCAGCAGCACTTCAACAACCTCCAAATAGCCCTTCCGGGCTGCCACATGAAGCGCAGTCCAATTGCTGGCGCCAGTGGCATCAATGGCTGCGCCCTTGTCCAGCAGCACTTTCACAACTTCCAAATGGCCCCTCTCGGCTGCCACTTGAAGCGCAGTCCAATGGCCATCGGCAGTGGCATCGATGGTTGCGGCCCTGTCCAGCAGCACATTCACAACCTCCAAATGACCTTTGTCGGCTGCCACATGAAGCGCGGTCCAATTATGGGCGCCAGGGGCATCAATGGTTGCGCCCCTGTCCAGCAGCACTTTCATAACCTCCAAATGACCGTTCTTGGCTGCCACATAAAGCGCAGTACAATTGCCCTCGCCAGTGGCATCGGTGGTTGCGCCCTTGTCCAGCAGCACTTTCACGACCTCCAAATGGCCTTTCTCGGCTGCCACATGAAGCGCAGTCCAATTGCTGTCGGCAGTGGCATCGATGGTTGCCCCCTTTTCCAGCAGCACTTCAACAACCTCAGTGTGGTCATTTGCAGCCGCCCGATAGAGCGCAGTCAGACCGTTGTGCGACGTGGCATCAATGGTTGCGCCCTTGTCCAGCAGCACTTTCACAACCTCTAAATGACCGTTCAGGGCTGCCACATGAAGCCCAGTACAATTGCCCTCGCCAGTGGCATCGATGGTTGCGCCCTTGTCCAGCAGCACTTTCACAACCTCCAAATGACTGTTCTGGGCTGCCACATAAAGCGCAGTCCAATTGCCGTTGACAGTGGCATCGATGGTTGCACCCCCGTCCAGTAGCACTTTCACAACTTCGGAATGGCCCCTCTCGGCTGCCACATGAAGCGCAGTCCAATTGCCGTCGCCAGTGGCATCGATGTTTGCGCCCCTATCCATCAGCACTTTCACAACCTGGGTGTGGTCATTTGCAGCTGCCTGATGGAGCACAGTCTGTCCGTCATGCGACGTGGCATGAATGTTTGAGCCCTTGCCCAGCAGCACTTTCACAACCTCCAAATGGCCTTTCTCGGCTGCCACATGAAGCGCAGTCCACTTGCCGTCTTTAGTGGCATCAATGGTTGCACCTTTGTCCAGCAAAACTTTCACTAGGTCCGTTCGACCCTTGGCGGCCACAACATGAAGTGCCGTTTGACCGTAAGCATCTTTGCCATGGATGTTAGTCTTGGCAAGAAGTCTCTTGACAGCTAATTCAGCGATGAAGTATCTTGCTCGAGCTGCCGGCTGCGACAACAACCAAATCACATTGTCCAATAGCTTCCTGACCATTTTCCTTGGCTGGCTACCTCCTGGTTGCATCGATATCTCCGCTCCCTGAATCGCAGCGAGTTGTGCTGTGTGCTTTACGGGGCTCACATTCTGCTGTACTAGTTGGGTATTCTGCTCGCTGAGTTGGGCACTCTGGTGTGCGACATGGCCACTGCATTTGGCAAAAAATTAGTTATGGATGCCAGATTATAGAACAAGGTTTTTGCAATTGTTGAATAGGATAGCGTTAGGAACCTGAAGGGGGGATGGACGTACGACGTAAGGCTCGTGTTGAACGCAGAAAGTATCCCGACATGAATGAGAATCCTCTCCCTAAACCCAACCAAATCCTCCTGCCCCCATCTAAGCCGATCAAACGAGACGCTACGGTTTTCCGTCAAACCCCTGTATTTTTGCAGGAGAGCGTCCAACTCCTTCATGATAGTTTGCAGTCCATCATGCAAGATCTTCAGATCATCCGTGTCTTTTGCGCTTAACATGAGTGTGGTGTTTCCGGATCCCTGATTGCGTAGCTGGTCTTCGACTTTTTTGGACACAACATGAAGGGATAAAATCTCCTGCGAGAAACTACGGAACTGCTCTGGGGCGCCTGCGTATGAACTGTACACGTTCCAAACCAGGGTGCCAACACCCAGAAAATCATCAACTGAGTACCCAAAACTCATGGCGGTCGTAGTACGTCTAGGGTTTAGTCAACTCTTTGGATTGTGGAGCGCAATAGTGGTGAGCGTTGTTGCGGGATCCGGGAATGTTGATAAATTGCCTGGAGCAACCACGTTGGGTGGGGTTTGCGAGGCTGAGTGTGCACGTCATTTCTGTTTTCGTAATTGGAACGAGAAGTATCGGTTCTCACGCACTTGAATGCATTACATCCACCCAATTGCAACCCTTGTCGTTGTTTCAAACACCAAAGGTATCAAGAATTTAATCGTGAGGTATGTCGTTTCTTGGCACCCAACCAGCACTGGTTTGATGAAATACAAGAGGCCCCATGCAGTCTGCACAGCGAACTCCATATCAGGCATCCCGGACATGACGAACGTGTTTATCTAAGCACGAGATAATGACCACTAGTTTGGAATTCATCTTCACCGGGATGTCTGTGGAACCGGGAGAACGCATGAAGCATTTGCTTAGGCAGACCGGATTAACTCGTCCCCCATCATAGTCCCCATAAAGGGACCGCATATTCGTATGAGTACTGAATATGTAAAGAAATAAAGGCAAAAAAACGCATGAAATTCCGAAGAAAGCGGGTCCCGGAACCTGTGACTCTCATAGGCGAAGGGAGTTATTTCCAGTTACTGTTTTCTTCGCCGGGTCTATACAATGTGCGTACTTGGGCGATGTCCGGCGCCATATCCGGTGTACAGCGCCTGTTGTTCCGAAGGCATGATCTTCTCAGAGTAGCTCGCCGAGTACGGGAGGAGTTTAAAAAAGAAAGGAAAACCATCTGGGCGTTCTAGTTCAGACATAGTTGTATCCCTGGCCACTTAAGTAGGGCCTTGGCGATATTCAAAATGTTCGGTAAAATCTATCACCCTATGAAGTTGTATGAATTATTATTGAGCCTACAGATATCGATAGATATGACCATAAGGAAGCACTTGCAGCTTTTGGACTTAAATTTGGAGCTGTGGCCGTTGGCAAAAGTGAGGCAAAAGTTGTCGAACGTCGTAGGGAGGTGTGGTCTTTTCCTCTTTCCGATTTAGTAAAACGGGCTTGGCGCGCATATGCAGGGACATACTGGCATATACTTGGCATATGCGTCGCCGGTGGCATGCCTCGTTCGATGAATGCCATCGGGCGGGTAGTGCATAGGCTTGCATATGACAAGCCTATGCGCGCCAAGCCCGTTTCCAAAATCGGGAGGAAAAGACTTTTGTTCCGCACCTCCGACCTCCCTTCCCAGGGTTGCCCTCGCTTCATAACACCATTTACTAAGGCTCACTGATTTGAAGCCGGCTACTGTGGTCATCGCGTACTGTACAAACTCATTGGGAAACTCAACAGAGACCGCCGGACGCTACCCCGTGATAAATGGTAGCTGTCACTACACTACGGTACTTGTATGCAAGGAGAAGGACAATTAAAGCAGCAGACAACCACCGGGTAAATAGACAAGTGAAACAGAACAGTATCAGTTAGTTACAGCTAGGTGGCAAAATGTTTCGCACCCTGCATAAAAGGCCTAAACATACAGCGCGCTTGATTCATTTTTAATGCATCAAATCGCGCCCATCACAGGTTTGATGCATGTCTTACTACGTGGTCACAACATTATAACATCGCGACATTCATGATTACAAGAGGAAAAATGTTCTGATATCGTATATAGTTCAGTTATCACTCTCATGTCAACTCAGGCTGATGCCTCGATAGTCCGAGCGGGCGCCTCTCCTGATGGCGCCTCTCATGCCACCACTCCGGCGACCGCCTCTCCCAATGCCGCCTCTCCAACCCAACAGAAGCAGCTGTCGGAGTTTGAAAAAGGAAAGATTAGATTTGCCAATGAACAAGGGTGGGAATATCAGCGGATAGCGGACTATATTGGTCGACCAAAATCTAGTGTGCAGTATTTTGTGAAGCGCTATATTGAGCGAGGGCCCCATGAGAATGAGAAGTCTACAGGTCGTCCAAAAAAGATCCCGGAGGATGCTGAAAAAGTAATCCTTGATTTAATTGAAGGCGATCGTTCTATAGCCAAGATGACGCTCATGCAAATCGTTCCGTAGCCAAGACGTTCCATAGCCAAGACGACGCTCATGCAAATCCGGAATTAAACAATATCCATCCACGAACTCTCGATTTCATGCTTCGAGGGAAAGGGATTCGGAAGTGGATAGCAAGAAAACGACCAAAGCTCCTACCACGACATGCTAGCGCAGGATTGGCATGGGCGCTTGGAAGAAAGGACTGGACTCCTGACCAATGGAAAAAATTCATTTGGCCTGATGAGTGCTCTGTAGAACGGAGTAAAAGTGGAGGTGCCAAGTGGGTTTGGAGGAAGTAGGGGGGTCCTTTTGCAGCAGCGGTAGTCAACCTGTGCAGGTCTGTATTCAAGGTCACCAGCCTCATTTCTTGCTAACACAATGCTATTATAGGACATCCCGTGATATATCTGTCATGGTGTGGGGGTGCTTCTATGGATCAACATTAGGATATCTATGAACCCTGGATGAAGGACGAAATACTGCTGTCAAATACGTTGAGATCTTGACACACATCCTTCCTGATGTCCGTCTGGAGTTGGGTGGAACTCTAGGCATTGACGATCTAATTTTCATGCAGGGCAACTCGTCAATTCATACCTCCAAAGTTGCCCGCCAATGGTTCAAAGATAACGACCGGGTAGTTACCGATCACCCTGCATGCTCTCCTGACTTGAACCCGATTGAGCATATTTGGGCATACATGAAGCGTCAACTTCACAAAAGGTTTCCTCACCTAATGAATATGCCTGGGGTGCCAGCAGTAGTGAAGGAAGCACTGGCAGATGCACAGCAGGAGAACTGGCAGGATATTCCGGAATCGCTGTTGGAGAGCGTCTACAGTTTACAGTTCAATGCCTCGCCGTGTAGCGGCTGTCATTAAGGCGGAGGGTTGGTATACAAAGTACTAGGATTGTTATGTTGTATGTACATAGTTTTCACTACATATTTGCGTGCGGCTGAGCCAGATTATGCGTGCTAAATGTAAGACGTGCCTTAGCCTCGTATGCAAGGGGTAGGAAATATTTTAAATGAATACGAAACCTCTCACATTCAATAATTCCTGTGATTCAACAGCTGTACGTTATAGCCTCGTAATCTTACAACGTCATGGACAAATTCAGACCATCACATTTTCGTATACAGCGAAGATGACTATTACAATATATACCGTAATTCTAGTGTTCACAGGCAGATATTGATTGCAGCGGATTTCTTTCCCGTAGCGTAAAGATGTCGTGATGCTTGAACTTACGGAGTTAAGGTCATAGATGGGACCATTACCCGGTCGGGAGTTTGCAAGGAGTCAGACCTGAAATGAGTGAAGGTGAGACGGACATCTGGGCTGGCACGCTGAGAAGGGAGATAAGAGATGTATGTAAGAGTCCACTACTTCGCCATATGCTTCCTATATACTTATAGTGTCTTGAGACTAGCTCCCGCCCTACTCCACACACTCCCATTCTACTTCTCGCACTCCCATAATATCATAAAAGTACTCAAAAGTCCCAGTCCTATGTACTTCCATGGCGATAGGCTTTTGATATATCAGGGCACAAAAGGGGAGCATCTGGGGCTAATCCGGAGAGTGCCACGGTAACCATACTGGCCATTAAAGTCTATACGTCGGTTCGATATAAAGTCATGCGACGGCCCCGTCACTTCCCCTTGAAGGTTCGGCTCCCATGGAACAACGGGCTGCGTGAACCCTCTGCCTCCCGAGCCTAAGAAAAAACAAACGGGAACCCTTAAAATAATTCTCATCTTCTACCACCACGCCCTTCTCCGGTCCTAAGGTAACATTACTTTGCATCCATTCACAGGTTCAAAGAAATCCTCTACCAGATCCACCGTCACCCCTCTGTCCCCTTCCTTCCGTTTCCACATCCCCACCTTCGTTTCGTCCGCTTTCTCCCACGAGCTCCACCTTCTCACAATCCATTCCCCGGAATTGCATACCAGCGCAACATATTTGCCAGTTCCAGTTCTTAGCACCCCCTGCTCTGCACACCCGAACTTCCCAAGGGTCCAGCGATATCTCCACGTCCCTATTTCCAATTCCCGGTCCGACATTGGGTGTAGTCTATATTGGGCACGGAGGGTAATACGGAGAGAATGGGGTGTGCTATTAAGGTGCGCTAGGATTAACTCTCCTGGTGAACTCCCCTCCAGATGGCCACTGTGACTCCCCACAAACAGTGTTCGAGATCTTGATTCCCATAATCTACTCCCAGGTATCTCGACTCGCTGCACGCTGAACTCAACACTGCAGGTTTTGTGGGATTTGGCTATTTTGCTTTTGCAAAGACGAATATAAATTTTTCCTACTGTGAGTACTCATAGTATTGTCAGAATACTAGACATTCTGAAGACTTTACCTATGCTATACAGGGGACATCTGAGTACAAGTAATACAGATACTTACTTGGACCTCAGCCGATGGGGCACATATTTAGAGTAAATATCGTTAACAAAGTATTACTCCCCTCCTACAGTAAAATAGGAAGATGAGTGGAGTACATCAACCATACCTCCAATACTATCGAAACGTGTATAATGATATTTTGGGAACGAGCAGAGAGAGAGACATCGTGGAAGACTTGCATCTACTCCGAGAGAATAGAAATATAGAAACGTCCTTGATTCTTCGAGTAATAGTGGAAAGAGGTACAGTTATATACATGATGAGCCGACAAGAATGTAAGCGAACCAATACACTAATATGAGAGGAATACAGTAATAGTAGCGCTGTGCGACATGCAATGTAGACTAAAACAAGAATTGATTCCAGGGGTTCATGTGGTAAGCATTCAGCCGAAAACCACATGTTACGACAAATACAAGTGTAGAAGACACATGGTGAGCTTTGCATCTAGCATATGCCTCCGGGATTGTGATTGTACCGTAGTGTTTTGCATATTGCATCACAGCTTTGGGGTGGAGTATCTCACCGGGAAACCGACCATCACCAGGTACCCGATCAAAATGGTTTTAGGCATATCTGAATTATTTCTCAACCGTTTCTGGGCTGCATAGGCTCAAATCTTGAGGATATAAAATACGTATATAATACTTTCTTGGGTGAAGCAGGCAGAGGTACATGTGAGTTGTTACTAATGCTATCTTAGGAAAATATATGTGCTCGGGGCCATTCGCGGACATCGGCGGCCCGCGGGCGGCATATGCTGCCCACGGCCAGCCTACTTACCGTGCCCCTCGCGGGCATACAAGAAATTCCCACGGGAGGCATAGATACCTGGTATGCCCCTCACGCGCATACCGAGATGGCAGACAAGGATTTTAAATTACTGTCATACACAATGAATAAAGCTAAGACGACGTTATCAATATTATTATCGGTTAGTACAATTATGAAGTCTCCTCTTACGAGTACTAAGTTTTTTTAAAAAAATTAATAAATAAAAATATGAAGATGCTAACTATGGTGGACGGGTAGCGAGCTCCAAACGCCTAGCTTGTGTGAGTGGCAAGGAGATTCCCACAGTCCAAATTCATTGACCTGATGGCAAATATTCATAGATGTGGTATTTCAGGGTCACTTTGATACCACCATAAGGTACGGCTAGAATAGAACTTTTCACAATAGTGGGTATTGTAGAAGGTAGCCATTCAGTATCGAACCTGAACTACCTCAGCATCGACCATCCACTCTCTATACAAGGGTACCAGAGAGTTATTCCCACAGAGTAGAGTTTCGATGAGATTGTCCAGTATCATAATATCATAAAGTCTAATATAAGAAGGTCCGATATCAAAATATCTTCAGTGTAAAAATATGGGTCGACCACCTAGATATGAAATTCCAGGTATTTCTCCCTTGGATACAGGAATATATTGATTATAAGAATGACCCTTAGCCTTTCTTATATATGTAGCTAATGAATTTGTATATTGGGCAGGGGGGTACCTATAATTTCATGCTTTGGGTAGTCGACCAATATATGTTCTTATATAGAATATATTCTCATCTCATATCGACTCTTTTGATATAGGGAGTCTATTGTATTCATTGTATTCATTGCTAATTACAGTAATTTAGTACCCTTGTATGCCATCCTAGTATGTCCGTGAGGGTCATACCAGGTTACTATCTATGACTCCCGTGGGCATTTCTTATGAGAACTCCAGAAATCGAGACTTCAGTTATCACTGGAATAGCATGGACGCACAAAATATATACCGGGAGACTAATACACACTTGGTACTACCACGATTCAGTACTACAAACGGTGGTACTACAGTATACCTACTGGGAAGTAGAGATATTGCGTACATAATATAAGCATTCCGCAATGAGCTATTGCTAAGCATATAGGTATATTTCCTCCTTTTTTTTTTTTGGTAAATCAGTACTCGTATTTATACTATGGTATATGACGAGGGAGCGCATGCCCGAGTGAGGACCCGGCTGCATTATCCAACCCCTGGGCCGTTCCCTGCCCCGTATCTCTGTACAAGACCAGATACCCCCCTGTAGAAGCGTGCACTAAAAAGAAAAGGAAAGGACATCTGCTCTCGGTATGTACAAAC
>Ga0307511_10003354_pt1 | contig 16485 bp, 15 predicted proteins | sample 13_EM_MG_FD_200266 | JGI IMG/M metagenome (GOLD analysis project Ga0307511, IMG submission 200266) | Populus trichocarpa ectomycorrhiza microbial communities from riparian zone in the Pacific Northwest, United States - 13_EM | ecosystem: Host-associated > Plants > Roots > Unclassified | place... | reverse complement strand
AACAAAGCAAAAAGAGTTTCGACGAGGAGCTTGCATTGTATGATCTATTGAATGAAGATACCGGGACAGGGGATGGTATGGAGGTTGATGTGGATGAGACGACGGCCGAGATACTCATTGGTTGACTATTTATCTGTCCTTCTGTATACGCTGTACTTATGAGACGAATCTCTTCTCTTGTCATGGCATGCACGTGGCGGGCCGCCCAGCCGCTTTTCCACGCTCACAAAGCGCGCGTTGATTCCTCAAATGATTAGAATCATGACGAAAAGTCACGGAATCATGACTTTCGTTGACATATCAATGATTGGCACAACACTGATTCGCGCCCCATACTCCTCTATCCTCGCCGATTCAGACACCAGGCGTTGGGGGGAACCATCGGAGAGATGCCCTATTGGCAATAGACTTAACTTAGGCCTCGAGTCTTGGCTTTACCGAATCCGACGTAAACCTTCGCCCGTTGTGGTGAGACACGGTGAATCCACCGAGCAATATATTCACTCACTCCCTACCCTCATCCGTTCTCGCGATAACACTGCACAAAAGTTCGAGGTGGGGAAGATAAACCTTTCAAACACTTAGCAAGAAAAACACACAACACCCGGAGAGGCTGTCACGCGCTTAATCCTCATATGCACGCTCGACGTTGGCGTCAATGCTCGGACTGTTGTCCGGTCAGGCGTCCAACAAGTTTCCGCTGTATTCCATAACCTATTCATCAACAAAGCTGATTCCTCGCCTTCAAGTCTCTCGTTACAAACTCTTAATAACTTTCCGCGTAGCAATGAACCCCCCCCCCGACTGAGCAAGGGGTATTCACTCGCACCAACCAACCCAACTCTCCTTCGGATTATCTAGTTGTGGAGGAACCTGGAGTTCGTCATTGCGGGGTCCAATCAAGAACCCTATGCAGGGCAAGGGTATTCAAGATGTGCCTTGGGTGAAATGACGAAAACTTACTGGGGATCACTAGATGCGGCATCCAACTGATCGTCAACACCCGTTCCCACACCTTCGCCCACGGTATAAGACGGCTCTAACAGGGGTTGGTTTCCTTCGAGAGCCCAAAGTACTGCTTTAGCACTTATCCGATCGCTCGGTTGATGCTTCCAACAAAGTTCCAACATCCTCCATATGTCGTCTGTGAACCGTGCCCCTCGCGCTCCCAGGGGTCTCTCTGGCCGTTCTCCCTCCAGGACTTTCTGAACAACAGTGAGGGACGAGTGCTTGTCAAACGGTGTCTGTCCACCGAGAACTTCGTAGATCATCATCCCTAGTGCGTAGCAATCCGATTCATGCGTCGGGTGGCTCTCGTTCAATCCAAACCTCTCCGGGACGAGGAGCTCCGGACTCATCCAGTAGGCCATGGCTGCCCCAATAGCCGTGGATGTAACGGTTGGCTCGTCCGAGATTATCGTGAGTAGACCAAAATCTGCTAGACGGGCGCAGCCATCGTTGTCAATCAGGACGTTGGCCTTATGACTTAGTGAGTGAGGGTGCAGGAGGGTGAGCGCGAAGTTCAAACGTACCCCCCGAAGATTCCCATGGATTATTCCCTGGCTATGCATATATATCATCCCTCTAGTGGCGTCCCCGAGCTACGGTAATCATCCGATTGTCAGTAACAGGCAAGGATAAGGACCTCGGTTAATATGCGTACAAGGTCCATTGGATTCACGTCAGCGTGCGTCCTCACAAACTCTCCGATATTTCCGTTCTTCATCCACTCCGACACCATCACAAACTGGTTCCCGGTCATCGTCACGCCTAAAAGCGGTAGCACGTTCGGATGACGGAGGGACCTCCACCCCACAACCTCCTTGCAGAACCTCTACAAGACACGGTCAGTCGCCGATGCGCAGAACAAGCCGGGGAGAACCCACCTTTGTAACCCTTGCAATATCACCCGTGGGATATACCCTCAAAACTTTGGCCGCAACCTCCCTGCCATCGTGTTGGCCCTTCCACACATCTCCAAATTCATCGTGATGCAGTGGGTTTCCGTTTGGGTCATAGCAGAGGGGAATTGTCAGCGATCGCGGAAGCAAGCCGTGGTGGCCACAAATCCTATATAAATGGCGCAGACACTTCCTACGGATCTCTGGCGGAAGACCGTTTTCACGCAACACCTAATTAACAGCACGCGAGGTTTTGAATCGAGGTCAATAAGCCTATTCTTTGAACCTGGGATCGAGCGGGGGTTTACCTCATCCACCACGTCGATGAGGGTCTGGGTATCGTCCCTCGAGAAGTTTTCGACCATCGTGACAGAGTCATTGTCCGAGAAGATTTTCCCGATCAAGGAGACATGTTCGTGTGTGGTGGAGGCGTGGCCGATCAAATGGTTGCAAACCGACAAGGTGAGAAGTTGCAAGGCTACTTCTGAAACTTTCGGGCGTGAGTGAGGGTCTCCATTCCAGCAGCGCTGTATCAACATCCACAAATCTTCTGTGAATGTTGAATGTGTTGGCCTTTGCGGGCGCTTCCCTTGCACTATTGCCAACATAGCCGAGACGGATGAAACACCGTCACCGAACGGAATCGCGCCGCTGAAAACCTGTACCGATGCGAGAAGATAGTAAGCCAGAGCTCCCCGGCGATAGATTATCCGTGACATACTTCAATCGCGACCATCGCGAAAGAGAAAACGTCCGCTTCCTTGCTATGTGGCCCCTCGTTCAAGACCTCCGGCGCAGCCCACCGCGGAGAGAAGCCCCGTTGAAGCGAAGCGTTCCGGACGGAATCGACATTTTGGGTGACCGTAGCGAGGCCGAAGTCCGCGATGCGCGCACGACCGGAGTGGTCCACAAGGACGTTTGGCTGGCTGGTGTTAGTATGATGAGGAAGCGGCACTCGGAACAGTCACGCACCCCCTTGAGGTCCCCATGGATCACATTACAGGAGTGAAGGTAGCAGAGGCCCTTGGCGATGTCGGATAGCTGATCGCAGGAGTGAGAGTGGAGTAGGAGTAACAAGGAGGGCCACCAACGAGTCCAAGCCGATCCGCATTAGGGTTGTTCCCGATGTATTCCAACAGTTGCCCGCCAGACATCCAATCCGAAACGAGCTGGGAGGGGGTAGTGGTGACGCCCAAGAGGGGCAAGACGTTCGGATGTGTCAAACGTTTCCACACCACGGCTTCCCTACAAAAGGCCTGCGAATTTCGTCAACGATAGCAACCGTGGAAAGCGACGGAGTCAATACCGTACCCCAGTGGCCTTTTTCGGACCACCCAGAGCATAGACTTGCATGCGTTTGATACAGACCCGTAAGCCGCTGAGGGTCCCATGGTGCACCTCACCATAACCACCTCCGATAAACGGGGCGGGATCAATGTTGAGAAGGTCGGGTGAAAGCGTATACGACGTCGGGAGTATCGCGCTAGTATCGCATATGCTTCTGAGTTCGCGTACACACTTTCTAGAACCGCGACTGGAGAGATCGAGACCATCGAGAGCCTGCTGTGGTTTAAATAGGGAACGACAAAGGGTTTTGCGGTAACGTACCTTGTCTAAGTAATCAACGAGCCATACCAAATCGTCATCTTGAAGGTTTGGCACGCATTGGATGTACTCCTGCCCGTAAAGTACCTCGCAGAGTTTATCGTGAAATCCAGATAAGGACCTGTCGAGCTGATCGAGTCGCTGCAACGATGGGGAAGTCGGGGAGGACATAACGAATGGGGTAGCGCGGGGCGTGAAAATGTGACGGATAGGAAGGTATATATGTACTACAAGCCTCACCCGACCCACGAGGCAGATACACCTAGTAAATTGACGTGAATTGTCATGGAGCCGGATACGCCAGTAATTCACATCATCGCCACATCCTATGACTGATGACCACTAAAGGCGATGGTGAACGGACTCGTATTTGACCCACCATCGTCTGGCCATGAGAGTGAAATCGATTTCACCCGAGGCTACAATAATGGCGACCTGGTTATATCGCACCTCGTGGTACGATCCAGCATTTAACGACCGCTCAAGATGAACCTCTACGGTATGACATCCTAGCTCGACGGGTTCTCGCGTGACATACACAATGTTAACCTCATGATACCGAACATTTGAGTACAACGTTTTCAATCAAACCACCAAGAAATAAATAAACCACGTATCAGGTTTCCCGAAACCCAGAACTTTCCGATCGTAACCTCGAATATCGCCTTGTTATTGCGCGCCGATCAATCACCAATCCATCCCCTCTTCCAATTATCCATTCGCAGCATATCCACCATCATCAATGAGTCCAATCAATGATCCTACACAGGATGAAAATAGTTAAAGACGAGCCTGAGGCAGAACGGAGGAAACGTACTGAGGGTCACCAGATGCAGCATCCAACTGATCATCAACATCCATCCCTACGTCTCCATCCACCTTAGGTGATTCCGACACGGGTAAATTTCCTTCGAGACCCCAAAGAACAGCCTTGGCACCTATCCGGTCACACGGCTGAGGTTTCCAACAACGTTCTAATATCGCCCATATGCCATCGGTCAACAACACTCCTTGCGCTCCCTGAGGTCTCTCCGGACGTTCTCCTTCAAGGACCCTCAAGACGACCATGACAGGCGGGCACTGGCTGAATGGTGGCTGCCCGCTGAGAACTTCGTATACCATCATTCCGAGTGCATAGCAATCGGATGGCTTGGTCGGGCGGCTTTCCTTCAAACCAAAACTCTCTGGGACGAGGAGCTCCGGGCTCATCCAGTAAGCCATCGTAGCCCCTACAGCCGTGGATGCCACGGTTGGATTGTCCGAGATTATCGTGAGCAGACCGAAGTTTGCTAGACGGGCGTGGCCATCGTTGTCGATCAGGACGTTGGACTTGGGGTTTGGTGAGCGATGGTACAGGATTGTGTCTATATGGGGTTCGAACACATACCCCTCGGAGATTCCCATGGACTAGTCCCCGGTCATGCATATAGATCAGCCCCCTGGCGACGCCTCTGAGCTATAGTAATCACGAGGTTGTCAATGACGAGAGGGTAAGGGCCTGAAACAAATGACATACAAGCTCAAGCCTATCCACATCGGTGCGCCTCTTCACAAACTCTTCAATGCTCCCATTCTCCATCCAGTCCGATACCATAACAAACCGATTCTTGGTCATCGTCACACCTAGTAGCGGCAGCACGTTTGGATGATGGAGGGACCTCCACCCTACGACCTCCTTACAGAACCTCTATCGGACACGGTTAGTGACCGATGCACATCACGAGTTAATGATGTCTTGCCTTTGTAGTCTTTTCGAAATCGCTTGTGGAATATACCCTCAATACCTTGGCTGCGACCTCCCTACCATCGTGTCGTCCCTTCCACACATCCCCAAATTCATCATGGCGCAGCGGGTTCTCGTCCGGGTCATAACAAAGCGGGATTTCAAGTGACCCAGGGAGCAGGGATCGACGACCACAAACCCCGTACAGGTTGCGCAGACACTTCCTGCGGATCTCTGGTGAAAGGCCATCGTCATCCAACACCTAATCGATGAGATGAGGAGGTTTGGAGTAAAGTCAACCAATCCGCCCTTTGAACATGAAATCGCACAGGGGATTACCTCATCTACCACATCTATAAGGATCTGCGTATCATCTTGTGAGAGGTGTTCAATGGCCTCGATTTGTCCATTCCCCAAGAAAACCGTCACAATCGGAGAGATGCCCTCGTGTGTTGCGGGGGCACGGCTGATCAAACGTTTGTGAATTGACAGGGCGAGAACTTCCATGACTACTTCCGAAATCGTCGGGCGTGAGAGGGGTTCATGATCCCAGCAGCGTCGCGTCAATGTCCACAAATCCTGCGTGAAGGATGGGGGTGCCGGTCGTCGTGGACGCTCGCCTTGCGTTATATACAACATGGCCATCATGGATGTATTACCACTGAATGGAACCGCACCGGTGAACACCTGTAATCATCCAAAACAACGGTAAGCCAGAGCTCCAAACGCATGACAGACCACTCGCTACGTACCTCGATCACGGTCATTGCGAAAGAAAAAATGTCCGCTTCCTTGCTAAGTTTCTCCCCCTTCAAGACCTCCGGTGCAGTCCATCGTGGGCTGTAACCACGCTGAAGCGAGGCGCTTCGGACGGAATCCAGGTTTCGAGTGATGGTGGCGAGGCCAAAGTCCGCGATGCGTGCACGACCAGAGTCATCTACAAGGACGTTTTGCTAGCCAGGTGTCAACATGGTGGTAAACCGAGAGTTAGAATAGCCACGTACTCCCTTGAGGTCCCCATGGATCATGTTACAGGAGTGGAGGTAGCAGAGACCATTAGTGACCTCGGACAACTGGACGGGAGTGAGCATAGGGTAGAAACAGTAGGAGGGACATACGAGTTTAAGTCGGTCTGCACCGGGGTTGTCCTTAATGTATTCCGTCAGATCCCCGCCAAGCATCCGATTCGAAATGAGCTGGAGGGGAGTGATGGTAATACCGAGGAGTGGGAGGATGTTTGGGTGTGTCACCCGCTTCCACATTACGGCTTCTTGGCAGAAGCTCTGCAAGTTTTGTTGGTGATGGTGAACGGGAGAAGCGAGGACGCGAATAACGCACCTTGGTAGCCTTCTGCGGGCCATCCTGAGTATACACGCGCACCCGTTTAATACAAACCCCCGAACCACCGAGGGTCCCGTGGTACACATCTCCAAAACCTCCTATGGCGAAAGGTTCGGAGTCGATATTGAGGAGGTGAGACGGAATTGTATACGACGTCGGGAGTGTCATTCTAGTGCCACATATGTTTCTGAGTTCGCGCAGGCACTTCTGAGAAGCGCGGCCGGAGGGATCGAGACCATCGAGAGCCTATGATGGTTTGAGCGGGGAACGGGGGAGTGTGGCGCGACGACGTACCTTGTCTAGATAGTCAACAAGCCATACCAGATCATCGGCTTGAAGATTCTGCACGCATCTTTGATACTCCTCCCCATACAGTACGTTGCTGAGCTTGTCGTGGAAGTCGGGGGAAGACCTGTTCAGGTGGCGAAGTCCTTGTAAGGCTGATGGCATGAGGGGCACTCCCAACTAGGGTGGTGGGTAGTGAGGAGATCTGACAGATAGGAAGTATATGTACCGCGAGCCTTGCTTGATCCAGGAGGCGTGCGCGGAGATCGGGTGACGTGAATCGTCATTGGCCGGACACGCCAGTCTGAATGTTACGTTGAATCCGAATATAGGGGGGTGATGTGAGCCGGAAGGGGATACATCTAGTCGGAGTTGGCGCCGCTTTGAGCCTTGAAGCTTGACGGAGGAGGGACGGGAGCGTGGAGTGGACACCGGCGGGGGGGGGATTTTGTGGTTCAGTTTGGTCAAGCGCTCACAACGCTCATCGATGCATCGATCGTCTGCTCCAGACTCGCCTCGGTCGTTGAAAAATACCATCGATTATCGATTAGGTTGGGGAATCTCCGGTCATGCCGTCACCACATCAAGCTTTCCTTTGGGTCGCTGAACACTACGGGGAGAACCATGAAATCAGCGAGTGGCGCGGATGCAAAATCGCGAGCCGGCCTGGCTTAAGTCACACAGTCTTGACCTTTGCGTCCCTGCGGAGTCACCGGTCGCCTCTTATCGATTATCCCTTCCCCACTTTCGCAGCGACACTCTCCTGCACCTGCTCTACGGAACGGCTTCCGTGGACCGTGATATTTCCCGGCACCCAGCCACCTTTATTTCTGTAAGAACCCACTTCCTAAGTAACCCGGAGTTCGACTTCGCCCGCGGGAAACTCGTGTACCGTTCCTTGCTGTCGCAACCATGCCTTTTCAGCAGAGTCATCATCGGCTCTGGGCCATCGCCCTTCAACGACTTCGTATGCGACGGCTCAGATCCGACTACACCGTTAACTCCTTCCCTGACACCACCACCTGCCCACCCCCGCGCGGGTCAACCCCAAACGGTGCATTTTTAGGTGGCCCTCCCAAGTTCCGAGTAAAGATGTCCAGGCTTCGTCAGGCGGTCGATGACGCGCACTTGACTAATTGTATAACAATTACCTGGGGATACTGTTTCCCTCTCCCCGGCGACGGGGATTTCTTCAATCCTCAGATTCGCGTCGGCCCAATCCACTCGAGATTGATGAGGGCGACACTGATTGGGAGAGAGGCTCCTCTCGCCTAGTCGGTCGCCTTGCAGATGGAACGCTTTGGGAAACCCAACTGTGGCCAATGTTTCCTGTCGCACGTTCGCTTGGGCGAACCCCTCGAACTGGATGTTTTACCAACGGGACACGCATTGCGTCTCCGATTATGAGGAACACGCAGCCGTGGCTCGTGTATTTCATCGCGAACAAAATTTTGGTTTGGGACTCCGCAAGGGCTTCGGAACACCTCTGTTAACACTGATGATCAATAATCGAGCCACTACACCGAAACGTGGGCGACCCCGCTTCGCTCGGTTTGTCTCCTTCGTGACTTACCTGACAGACAATGTTCCTTGTAGTGTTGAGACAGGGTTGGTATCACCCGTGGCCATCATCTAGACGGATACATCACGTCATTCTCCTGGACCTCAACATCATCAGAAGTGTCGGAAGTCTGAAGCAAGCGTAGAACAGCGAAGCCATAGCTAGTCTACCTACGTTCGTGCGACTTAGATTCCCCGAATCCCATGTACCAAGCCTGGGAACCTTCCGGCAAAGGTACGGTTGTTTTCTAGCTTCTGGATGGCCTTCCGTGGTGCATATAATAAACGTGTGCCGCATGGATAAGCTCTGCGCAATTCTTGCCACAACCCAACCACGTTCCCGAGGGTCAGGTTTCCAGGATCCAGGTCATCGGCGCACTAGAGGTTCTCAATGTATACGATAATGCCAGTATTCCCACACCCTCGTCTACCTAGCTGTCTACGGTTAATTTCACTCCTTTCACCGCCATCTCGTCCCGCTCCTACGCTAATGGACTGTAGACACCTTTCGATTTGTGATGGTGAGTCCCATGCACACCCTTTCTTATATTGCACGTACTGAACGCCTCTGAAAGTGCACAAATCTCCTGGTTGACAAAATCACTACGTCTTTGCCGAAAGCAGGGACTCCATACCAATCCGACCCGCACAACCTCCACTCATGGCGAACGCCAGGCCTTCGAGTCAAGGAAAAAGACTATTGGAATACGGGTTAAAAACAGACGATACAGAGACCACGGAATGCGATTTATATACTTCTACGTTGTGTAGAAAGCCATATCAGACCCCCTCCACACGCGTCCTATTTACCCAGCCTAACCCAACGGAACTCGACGAATTTCAAGGTTCACGGAGCTTTCCGGTGGTAAACATGAGAGTTCTGTGCAAAAGCTTACCAGCCCACCCTCGTCGTGGTCGAGCCGAGAGTTTGCGGCCAACTTGCAAACACTCAAGCACGATGTCGAGACTCGGTCGGTCATCCGGTTGAGGTTTCCAACAATCTTCCAACATCCGCCACAGACCTTCTGTGAACCGCGCCACTTCCCTTCCTTGAGGTTTCCCAGGGCGTTCACCACCCACAATCTTGGAAATAACGGCGGTACCTTCGTGGGGGGCGAACGGCACCCGCTCGCTGAGAACTTCATATATCACCATTCCTAGCGCATAGCAATCCGATCTTGTTGTTGGACAGCTTTCCGTCAAATTAAACTTTCGGGGGTCGATGAGCTCTGGACTCATCCACTGAATCGCATCGCCCGCCACATCCGATGGCGTGGTGATTGGTTGATCTGAGGCTATCGCGAGCAGATTGAAGCCTGCTAAACGGGCGTGACCTCTGCGATCGATCAGAATGTTCGCCTTGGGGCCGGGTGAGCTACAGTGTGCAAGGCAGTGACAATGGGGCTCGGAAACGTACCCCTCTGAGGCCCCCGTGGACTATTCCCTGGTCATGCATATAGATCAACCCCCGAGTGACATTCCCAAGCTACGGCATCACATCGTTGTCAGTGATGGACAAAACTGGACATCAACGGAAAACATACAAGTCCCAATCGATCCACGTTCGTATTTACCTTTACAAACTCCATGACGGTACCCCCTACCATCCATTTCGATACCATCATGAGCTGATCTTCGGTCGCCGTCACACCTAACAACGGTAGGATGTTCTCATGATGGAGGGCGCTCCATACTACAACTTCCCTGCAGAACCTCTGCGAGAGAGGATATTAATAGAAATAACGGGCCGAGAGCACCACCGGTGACCCACTTTTTTAACCTGTTCGACATCTTCCTTTGATCGCAACTTCAGCACCTTGGCTGCGACATCCCGACCTCGGTATTGACCCTTCCACACATCCGCGAACCCACCACGGTACAGTGGGTCCCCCGTTACATCGTAATCAAGCTGGACTTTCAGCGACCGTGGAAATAAGCCTTTTTGGCCGCAAATACTGTACAAATAGTACAGGTACTTCCTGCGGATCTCTGGTGCGAGGCTATCTAGTGCCTAATTCATGAAGTGTGAGGTTTGCATCGAAGTCAGTTGTCTTTTTCTTTGGGCTTTGGATTGGTGGACTCACTACGGTTATGGAAACAAAGGCTTGGGCATCGTCCCCGGAGAGTTGCACAAGCATCTCAGTCTCACTGGGGTCGGAGAAGATTTTCGCGACCAGAGAGGTGCGCTCATCTTTGGTGAGGGTAGGACTGAGCAACTGCTTCCAGAGTGGATACTTGCTACACGCGAGAAGGTGGTTGGTTGGCGTACCATGTGATTAACGGAATAAATGAGAAACTGACATGTTAAGAAGAGCATGCGAGACTTCTGAAGCTTCTGGGCGCAAGTGGGGTTTCTGATCCCAACAGTGTTGCACTAACGTCCACAAATTGTCTGTGAGGGTTGGATGCGTCGGACGTGGCGGGCGCTCGCCTCGCGTCACGGCCAGGATGGATGTGGCGACTGGACGATGACTGAACGGAACTGCGCCAGAGTATACCTGTATTGATGGGAAACGACAGTAGGACAAACCACTGCCTGCGCGTAGTAAGTCACCCGTGACGTACCTCGATCATGACCATTGCGAAGGAGAAAATGTCCGCTTCCTTGCTAGGTGGCTGCTCCTCCAAGACCTCCGGCGCAGCCCATCGCGGGGTGTTGCCGTGCCGCGAGGCACTCTGTATGGTATCCAGGCTTTGGGCTACCTTAGCCTGGCCAAAGTCTGTGATGCGCGCGCGCCCGGAGTCGTCGACAAGGATGTTTGACTGGCCAGTTGTCAGTATTGTAGTAAAACGGGATTTAGAACAACCACGCACTCCCTTGAGGTCCCCATGAACCATATTGCGGGAGTGGAGGTAGCAGAGACCCTCAGCGACGTCAGTCAGCTTATGGTAGGAGTAAGCATGGAATAAACACAACGGGAGGGACACCTACGAGCCTCAGTCGATTTGCATTGGGGTTCCCCCCGATGTAATCTGGTAGGTCCCCGCAAGACATCCAATCCGAAATAAGCTGAAAGCGATCGATAGTGACACCGCGTAGGGGTACGATGTTTGGGTGCGTCAGGTGTTTCCACATCACGGCCTCCCTGCAGAAGATCTGTGGGTTATATATATTAGTCACGGTGTACAGGGAAGGTGACAGTGCCGACAATGTACCTTGTTGGTCTCTTCTGGGCCATCCTGGGTATACACCCGCATACGTTTGATGCAAACCCTTGAACCATTGAAGTTACCCTGGTACACATCACCGTAACTTCCTGAGGAGAACGGATCGGGCCCCATATCAAGAAGATCGGACGTCAGGGTATACGATGTTGGGAGTATCCCCCTGGCGCCGCATATTCTTCTGAGTTCACGTAGGCACTTTCGGAAAGCAGGACCGGAGGGATCAAGACCATCGAGGATCTACAGTGGCCTGAGCATAGAAGGGAGGGAGATATGGTGGCGTACCTCGTTCAAATACTCGACAAGCCACGCCGAATCATCGCCTTGAAGGTTTGGCACACAGTTTTGATAGTCTTCCTTATAAAGCACGTCGCAGACTTGATTGTAAAACTCAGATGAGGACCTGTCGAGGCGACGAAGTTGTCGCAAGGCTGGGGGACTGGTTGGATACATGGGGGGAGCCCTTGAATGGGAGGTGTGAGCGGCAGGGAGGTATATGTACCAGAAACCTCACCGGATCCTTGAGGCGGAAGGATCGATGAAAGCAGTCAATCCGCGGTGTGGAAATACTTCACAATCAGGTTCTACGGGGGCATACTGCCCAATCTACCCACGTGCCCTCGGTTGCTAATACTGTGAGGGAGACAAGAAGTTTCGGATAATTCGAAGAAATGCCGGCACGAACGCCTGTCTCTGTTGGTGCGATTCGCAGAGAAATTTGGGTCTGTCTGGTAGGGGGGTGGCGGGCGGTTCGTTATGAACAGGCGACGGTACTACATACACCGGTTTGGTGTATGTAGTACGGTCCGAGTTATTGGGAACTCGGCTGAACCATCTCGAACCTGACGAGCTTGATCGGGGTGCAGTGTTCACAATTGCACGGTCCGATCCAGTGACATTCACCCACCATACCTCCTGCCACTCCCGGAGGAAAAATTACTACCAAGAGACAACTATCCTGGGGTCTCCGCTCCGACCGAAAGTCCACGATATGAACTTCCGAAGGCGACGGCGACCGACGACGACGGGGAACCCCGTGTCTGTCAAAGACACGTGGGATTCGTTACATATCGAGTAACTGTATAACCATAACCCTACCAGTTGCCGGCACCACGACGAGAGATTGGAGGTGTCAACTCCCATCCCCGTTGTTATGTGCGCCCGTTGAGAAATCTCTTCCGTCGGTTACTTTCCCCTTTTGGCGTCCTCCACCTTGGTCTCAAACGCTGCCCTTCGTACGGGTGAACGCCGTTGTTCCCCGGGGTCTCAACACTACCTCCTGGAGCGCCGGAAGTCTGAGGCGTACGTGAAACAACAAGGCCATGGCTGACGCACCCCCGTCTACGTTTGTGGATCCACGTCTTCTCTCGAAGGTACCCAGTTAAAGCTTACATATCGTGACGATTGCCTGGTACCAATCCCGGAACTCTGGCAAAGGCCCATTCGTTACCTCGCTTCGAGGCGATTTCCAGTGGCGCGTGTGTTCACAGAGATCGATGCGGTGGAATTCCTGTTGATGACCTCCCCCCCTTGGTGGCCAAGATCCGGATCAAGACTCTCAAGATCTCCACGCTGACACTGACAAAGATTAACTTGCTCTGCGTGCGGATTACATAATTTCAAACCGGCTCACCCTGATTTGAGCCGGGAGATGAACAGTACATACACCATATTCGACCTCGCCGGACGTGTTACGTCAGACCAAATGGTGAACATCGTAAGCAATTGCTTTCCTTCAACCACCCGTTCTATGCCATTACTCTCGGTATTGTCTCCCCCTTCCCCTACTAGCATACCGCGGACCTCTGGACGTACACCATGTATGATCCTACGATCCTCGGCCCGGTGGGTTTGCGTGCGACGTGTACGATGACGACAACTTTCGATGTTTGACAACCGGTCTTCGAGTCAGGAAGAATAACCATGATACAGCGACCGCTAGGACGAAGACTACCCCCGAGCGTTCCACCTGTAGTGTGCACACTATCAGGTGTCCTAACAACACCAACTAAACATTGTCTTTAACAATCCCCCCTTCGAATTCTCTGGCAGTTGATTCGGGGGCTCGCTGTTGGGTGCTGACATTGTTTTTGGAGGATATTCATTTCGAACAGACGGATGCCCGTCCTTGACAGGTGGGGTATTAGTCAAGGGTTCTAGTACACCACGAGGAGAATCAACACGCGGGTCCGGTGCTCGAAATGAAATAGGAAGAACGTACTAGGAACAGGCATTGGATGATTCCCGTGCTGCAGGGCCTCATCACGTCTTCCAGTCTCATCATGAGGATGGTGGGATGGTGGACCACGGGGTTCGTTCTTGCCTCGTCTACTCAGTGATACTGTAGACCGTAGGATAATTAGATGTGAACCCGAGTTGTAAGGGAGAAAACATACCAAACCCATCCACTGCGGCATTCGGCTGGTCGACAGTTGCGGGCTGAATCGGCGGTAGTGGCGGAAGCAGAGCTCCGATATTGCGGATCATGGATACAGCACGTGAACAATTCTTGCGGACCTGCGGTTCGAGATTATCTGTCACCTAACCGACAGGAGATGGAGGCGTGAGCAGGAGTCGACCGATCTGTGCTGTGGACGTATAAGAGTGTAACATACCTCATCTATAATACCGATAAAGTTCTGGGCACTGTCCCCAGAGAGGTGCTTGACCATCTCAACCTGGTCGTGGTCCGAGAAGACCGAATTGGTTAGAGAGATGCGCTTGTCCATGGGAGTGGCTGGGTGGATCAACTGCTTCCAGGCTGGAAGTTCGCTGCACAAAAGAAGTCAAACTAACGAAATAATCACTGAAACAAACGAAAAACCGACGGGATGAGATCTCGCAAGACTTCTGAAATTTTCGGGCGCAAGTGAGGCTCATGACTCCAGCAACGTTGTGTCAACATCCACAAATCATCTGTGAGCATTTGATCTGGAGGCCGTTTTGGGCGGACCTCTTTGACTATGGCCAAGATAACGGTAGTGGTTATATTATCACAGAACGGAGGTGCGCCAGTGAATATCTGCATTTATCAACACAGCGGTCAGCTAAGATTTGGCACATGGTAAACCTTTCGTGGCGTACCTCGACTATGACCATGGCGAAAGAGAAAACGTCTGCCTCCACGCTGTATGACCCCCCCTCCAAGACCTCTGGCGCAGTCCATCGCGGGCTGCAAGCGCTTTGATACTCCATACTGTATACAGAATCCAAGCTCCGAGTGACGCGGGCGAGACCAAAATCCGCGATGCATGCACGATGGGTCCTGTTGTCCACAAGGATGTTTGGCTGACCAGGTGTCAGGATGGCGGTGAAATGAGATTTATAACGACCACGTACTCCCTTGAGGTCCCCGTGAATCACACTGTGGGAATGTAAGTAACAGAGGCCCTTGGCAATGTCAAATAACTGGTGGTTGGAGTGAGAGCAGGGTAACTACGAGGGGAGGGACACTGACTAGTCCAAGTAGGTCTGCATCGGTGTACCTTTTGATGTATTCCAGCAACTCCCCACCAGACATCCAATCTGAAACGAGCTGGAAGGGTTTAATAGTGGTACCGAGCAGGGGGAGGATGTTCGGATGTTTCGTGTGTTTCCATATTGCAGCTTCCTCGCAGAATGCCTGCGGGTTTCATTGATCATTGATGATGGCGAACAGGGAAAGCAACAGTGCCAACAACACACCTTTTCCACCTTTTCAGGACCTTCCTTGATATACACGCGCATAACTTTGACGCAAGCCTCCGAACCATCAAGAGTTCCCTTGTACACGTCACCATAGCCTCCCCGAGCGAGCGGCCGGTCGGGAACGCCTACACGGCCAGTCGAAAGGACGCAAGATGTTGGGAGTATCTTCCTAGCGCCGCAAATGCTTTTAAGTCGGTGTAGGGACCGTTGGAAAGCGGTGCTGGAGGGATCGAGAACGCTGAGAGCCTACGCCAACATGAGTGAAGAGCATGAATCGATGTGGCGACGGACCTTATCCAAATATTCAACGAGCCACATCAGGTCATCATCTTGAAGGCCCGGTACACATATCTTAAACTCCTCCTTGTGAAGTATGTCGGAGAGTTGATCGTGAAACCTGGACGAGGACTTGTCAAGGGGAGGGAGTTGTTGCAGAACCGGGTGACTAGGCGGAGACATGAGGGACACGTCCTAGTGAGGTGGCGAGGGAGAGGGAAAGGGGGGTCGGGACTCGTGGCCGACGGGAAGGTATTCCAGCCTCGTCCGATCCACGAGGCGGATTCATTGATGGGCGAAACGACGTCGCGATATAGAAGGCAGTTATCAGACGGTTTTTTCCCTGAGTGGAAAGTTGATCAAAGCGCGTGGTCGAAACTGGGATCAAAAATCGTGATGTCCTTCAGAGCGACCAAAGTGAGGGCGAAAGTGGAAAGTGAACTCCACGTCGTGTCCGCGGAATCCGGCCTCAAGTTCAGAGGAGGAGCCGACCCCCACCGGTATCAATCATCTTTAATGGCAACGATAATGAAGAGATGGTTTCACGATTTCGGTCACGATGATTACCCTCCCTCTCTCCAGGCTAACTTCGTAAATTCCACCCCCATCCCCAGGTTCGTATGAACCAGCTCGGGGGTCGACGAACGATGCCAACCAGAACAGTGATCCCCCCCGTGGAGATCAGTTATGGCTGCAAGTGGGCTTTGGGAAATCCGGCTTCAGCCAACCACGCGCCGGTCCTCACGGATGGGGTTTAGAACACTTCCGTCAACATTGATGACTAAATAGTCGGGAACCACACCAAAGAGTGCGCGGTCCCCCTCTGTTTTCTTCGTGACTCAAATTCGAAACTAGATCCGAACTCTCCTTCGTGCCAATCTGCGAATCTGCACACCGTGACGGGCAGGTTTCTGAGGGCTTCTCCGGTACGCTCGATGTGCC